>CENJ01086536.1_pt1 | contig 21645 bp, 18 predicted proteins | sample 356161 | NCBI WGS metagenome assembly CENJ01 (sample SAMEA2619531, study PRJEB7988) | marine metagenome | biome: marine biome (ENVO:00000447); feature: surface water layer (ENVO:00002042); material: "saline water (ENVO:00002010), including plankton (ENVO:xxxxxxxx)" | depth 5 m
ACGGGGCGGTGCTGGTCCGCGGCCTGTTTGCCGACCATGTCGAGACCATCGCTGCCGGCATCCGGCACAACATGGAACATCCCGGCCCCTATGCGGCGGAAAATCTGAAGCCTGGCGAGGGTGGCAGGTTCTTTGATGATTATTGCAACTGGACCCGCATACCCGATTTCCAAAAAGTCGTTGCCGACCCGGCCATTGGCGAGGTCGCGGCTGATCTGATGCGCGCCGATACCGTCCAGATGTTTCATGACCATGTGCTGGTCAAGGAACCGGGAACCGCCAAGGCCACACCATGGCATCAGGACAGCCCCTATTATTTCGTCGAGGGACAGCAGACGGTCAGCTTCTGGTGCCCTGTCGACCCGGTTGGCGAGGCGACGCTTCGCTGTGTCGCCGGCTCGCATCGCTGGCCGCGACCGGTCCTGCCGACGCGCTGGCTGTCCGAGGAAACCTTCTATGCCGATGAAGGCGCCTACATGCCGGTCCCCGATCCCGATGCCGAGGGCATGGTGGTTCTTGAATGGCCGATGCAGCCCGGTGACGCTGTGGCGTTTGATTTCCGCGTTCTGCATGGCGCCCGCGGCAATCACAGCACAACCCGACGGCGGGCCTTCTCGCTTCGTCTTGTCGGGGATGATGCGCGCTATGTCGAACGGCCTGGCCGCACCTCGCCGCCCTTCCCGGGGCATGGCATGCGACCCGGTGAACGATTGCGCGAAGACTGGTTCCCGACTATTTTCCAACGCAGGCTTGCCGCGGGTGAGATCACCGGAAATGACTGACCCGGTATGGGAGTGTGAAGGTGCGTAAACAGGTTGTCATCGTCGGGGCCGGCCCGGCAGGTTTGCTTCTCGGGCGGCTTCTCGATCTTGCCGGGATCGACAATATCGTTCTTGAACGCCAGTCTCAGGATTATGTTCTGGCGCGCATCCGCGCCGGCATTCTGGAGCAGACAACGGTCGATCTGATCCACCGCGCCGAGGCCGGCGATCGTCTTGCCGCCGAGGGCATACCGCACCATGCCGTGCAGCTGGCCTTTGATTACAAGGCGGTGTCCATCGGCCTGTCAAAACATACCGAAGGCAAGGTTGTCACCGCCTATGGCCAGACCGAGGTGACGCGCGACCTGTGCGAGGTGCGGGACGCGTCGGGAAGCGAGACAGTGTATGAGGCCTGCGATGTCGAGATTCATGATTTCGACGGCGCCAGCCCCTGGGTCACCTATGTAAAGGACGGCATGACGCACCGCATCGATTGCGACCTGATCGCCGGCTGCGACGGCTATCACGGGGTGTGCCGCAAATCGGTTCCCGAAAGCGCCATCACCACCTACGAGAAACTCTACCCTTTCGGCTGGCTGGGGCTGCTGTCCGAAACGCGGCCGGTCGCGCATGAAGTTGTCTACGCCAATACCGAGCGGGGCTTTGCGCTCTGCTCGATGCGGTCGATGACGCGCTCGCGCTACTACATCCAGTGCGATGTCGATGACCGGGTCGAGAACTGGTCCGATGACGCGTTCTGGGATGAGTTCCGCCGCCGCCTGCCGCCGGAGATGGCCGAGTCGCTGGAGACCGGCCCCTCGATCGAGAAAAGCATCGCGCCGCTGCGAAGCTTTGTTGCCGAGCCGATGCGGTTTGGCAGGTTGATGCTGGCCGGAGACGCCGCGCATGTGGTGCCGCCGACGGGCGCCAAGGGGTTGAACCTCGCCGCCTCCGATATCCATTACATGTATGACGCCATCCTCGCCTTCTGCGGCGATCATGACGAGGCGGCGCTTGATGAATATTCGCGGCGTGCGCTTGACCGGGTGTGGAAGACCGAACGGTTTTCCTGGTGGCTGACCAACCTGACGCACCGGTTCAATGACGACGCCTTCGAGCAGCGGATGAAGGAGGCCGAGCTGGCCTATATCACCACCTCCGATGCCGGCCGCCGGATGGTGGCTGAGAATTATGTCGGGTTGCCGCTCTGATCATCCTCATCGTCAAGCTTTTCGAGTGAGGCCCGCTGGCGGGTCGGGTCGTCCTCCGGCCGATGCCGGCGCCTGAACATTCTGCCACTTTGCAGCGAATCGCGCCCCATGCGCGCATGAAGATCGTCAATCGCCGCCTCCAGATCATCGCGCCGCCGGCCACCTTCATCGGCAATGTCGAGAAGCCCCTGGCCATCCGGTGGCCCGAGCTGGTCGGCGCCAATACCGAGCAGCCGATAGCGCCGTCCCTTGCCGGTCTCGCGGGCCAGCAATTCCCGGCCAACGGCAAACAGCGTATGTGCCTTGTCGGTGCGCTCGCCAAGCGTCTGGCTTCGTGTCAGCAGGCTGTGATCGGGGCGTTTCAATTTCAACGTCACCCGTCCGCCGGCAAGCCCCTGCGCCTTCATCCGTGACGATATCTTCAGGCACAGCATTTCAAGCTCGGCCTCGAGTTCGGCCTGGGTGGACAGGTCGGTGATGAAGGTGGTTTCGCTGGAGATGCTCTTCGCCTCGCGATCCGGCGTCACCGGCCGCGGGTCGATGCCGGCGGCAAGATCGCGGATGGTTGGCGCGCTGCGGCCAAGCAGTGATGTCAGTTTCTGCGGGCTGGCCGCGACAAGGTCACCGCAGCTGGTGATGCCGGCCTCGGCAAGCCTGGCCGCCGCCGTCTTGCCAAGCCCGAACAGCACCGAGACAGGCTGCGGTGCCAGCCAGGCCGCCGCCCCCGCCATATCGATGGCGAAGAACCCGTCCGGCTTGTCGCGGTCGGATGCCATCTTCGCCAGCGACTTGGTGCCGCTGAGCCCGATCGAGACGGTGATCCCGATTTCCTCGCGGATGGTGCGCTGCAACCGCAGAAGCGATTCTGCCGGTGTGCCGCCATGCAACGCCTCGGTGCCGGCAAGATCGAGAAACGCCTCGTCGATCGACAGCGGCTGCACCAGCGGCGTCAGCGCCAGCATATGCGCCCTGATTTCACGGCTGATACTGACATAGTGATCCATGCGCGGGCGGATCACCACGGCGTCAGGACAGCGTTTCAGCGCCTGCCATGTCGGCATTGCCGAGCGGATGCCGAACTGCCTGGCGATATAGCAGGCGGCGGCAACGACACCGCGCTCGCGCCCGCCAACGATTACCGGCTTGTCGCGGATCTCGGGGTTGTCGCGTTTCTCGACCGAGGCATAGAAGGCATCACAATCGACATGCGCGATGGCAAGGCTGAACAGCTCGCGCCCGCTTCGCACATCGGCCGACCCGCAGGAGGGGCAGGTGGCCGGCGCGGTGGCGCCGCCGACATGGCCGCTGCGAAGGCAGGACCGGCACAGCATCTGAAAGGCGCCGCCGCTCATCGGCGCGCGACAGCCGGGCCACCGCGCCGTGCGGTGGTCAGGGTTTCCTTGCTGGCGGGCCTCGACATGATGTTGTGATTATCCCTTGCTGCCCTCATACCCGCCGGGATGTCGGCGGTGATAAGGTCAAGAATACCGCTTTCAGAGCCGTCTGTAAGCTGCCAACCGCGACTCGAAGTCCGGTCATGGTCCGGTGCGTTACAAAGGCTGATACCTGCCGGGAAATTCCGCAGACAGGATTTCTCTTTACCGATCATAAAATACATAAAAACATAGGTTTAAGATGGAAAAACTCACTGTCATATAACTGTAATATTACCGCAAAGAATCTGTAACTCCACAGGCGCAGTGATGCCCTCATCAACCATCCTACGCAGGAGAGGCATCATGCGTTTTACCTTTGCCATTATCGGTGCAGTCGCCCTTGCTGGCGTCACGACCACCGCCAGCGCTCGCGACTATTTGAGCATCGCCGGTTCGTCGACCGTTCTGCCGTTCGCCACCATCGTGGCCGAGCAGCTCGGTAACAACCCTTCCTTCAAGACTCCGGTTGTCGAATCGGGCGGATCGTCCGTCGGCAAGAAGGGTGTCTGTGAAGGCATCGGAACCGAGTTCATCGACATCGGCAACGCGTCTTCGCGGATGAAGACTGGCGAGCTTGATTATTGTAACGGCAACGGCGTCGACCTGACCGAAATCAAGGTCGGCTATGACGGCATCGTTGTTGCCAACTCCAAGGAAGGCGCGCCGCTGGTGATTTCGAAGGCGGATCTTGGCATGGCCCTGACCGCCGAGGTTCCGGCCTGCGCGGATGGCAGCACCAACGTCAACTGTGATAGCTGGATCCCGAACCCGTTCACCAAATGGTCTGAGATCAACGCTGCCTATCCGGATATTGAGATCCGCGTATATGGTCCGCCGACAACGTCGGGTACCCGCGCCTCATACGCCGAAATGGTGAACCAGAAGGGCTATTGCGGCAAGGAAGCCATGGCCAAGAAAGCCAGCGCCGCACGCGGCGACAAGAAGGGCAAGAAGTGCCGCGCCATGCGCACCGACGGTGCCTATATCGAGGCTGGCGAGCAGGATAATTTGATCGTGCAGAAGCTGCAGGAAGATCCCTCCGCATATGGCATCTTTGGCTTCTCCTATCTCGACCAGAACAGTGACACCCTGCAGGGCGCTGTCATCGATGGCACCAACCCGACCTTTGACGAGATCGCGGAAGGTTCCTACTCGGTGTCCCGCGCGCTGTATTTCTATGTCAAGCACGCCCATATCGGCGTCGTCCCCGGCATGGATGAATACATGGCCGAGTGGGTCAAGCATTGGGGCGAAGATGGGGTTCTGTCCGACGCCGGCATGATCCCGATGCCGACCGAAGAGCGTGCCAAATATGTCGCCGCCATGAAGGACCTGCCAAAACTTACCGCTGACATGCTCAAGTAAGGCTGGAAAAATAACCAAGGGCCGGCTACAAAGCCGGCTCTTGAACTTTTTGCACAAGACTTGGAGGCCGAGGTGAACAGCTTTTCGCTTGCTATCGCGGTACTCCTTTTCAGTTCGGCCTATTTCTTTCTTGGCACCCGTGCATCGACCACGCAGCGTGCCAGTGGATCACGGCTTCATTCTCTTCCCCATTATTACGGCCTGTTCGCCGGGCTTGTCGCCGCCATCCCGGCGTTGCTCCTTCTTGCCGTGCTGGCGATCGGCGATGACATCATCTTCCGCTCAATGGCGCTGGATTTTGTTCCTGATGAGGTGAAGGCCGGCGATAACTACAAGGAAGTGATTGTTCTTGCGCAGATCACCAATGTCGTTAACGGCATCAATTTTGGTGAACAGCCGCAATGGGTCCATGACGCCGCCGACGCCTGGCGCGGCTGGGATGCGACCTCGACAACATTGAAGACAATCACCACCCTCAGCCTGTCGCTTCTCGCCGGGCTGTTTGCCTATCGGCAGATCAATCCCGGCTTCCGGTCGCGCAACGCTGTCGAACGCATCCTGATGATTGTTCTGGCTGGCAGCTCCGCCATCGCCATTTTCACCACCATCGGGATCGTGTTCTCGGTGGTCTTCGAATCGATGCGGTTCTTCGCCCTTGTGCCGGTCAGTGAATTCCTGTTCGGCCTGACCTGGAACCCGCAATTCGAGGGCGCAGAGCGCGCCGGTTCCGGCCAGCAGGGGCTGGCCACCTATGGCTCGGTGCCGCTGTTTGTCGGCACCTTTCTGATTTCGGTTGTGGCGCTGTCGGTGGCGGTGCCGGTCGGGCTGTTCAGCGCCATCTACCTGTCCGAATACGCCTCGCCGCGCGTGCGGGCCGTCGTCAAACCGTTGATGGAATTGCTGGCCGGTGTGCCGACGGTTGTCTACGGCTTTTTCGCGGCGCTGACGGTGGCGCCCTTCATCCGCGGCATGGGGATGAATCTTGGCCTCGACGTGGCGTCGGAATCGGCGCTTGCCGCCGGGCTGGTCATGGGGATCATGATCATCCCGTTCGTGTCCTCGTTGTCTGATGATGTCATCAACGCGGTGCCGCAGGCGCTTCGCGACGCCGCCTACGGACTTGGCAGTACGCAGAGCGAGACGGTCCGCCAGGTGGTGTTGCCGGCGGCGCTTCCCGGCGTTGTTGCGGCGATCCTTCTTGCCGTGTCGCGGGCCGTCGGCGAGACGATGATCGTTGTCATGGCGGCCGGTCTTGCCGCCAACCTGTCGCTCAACCCGCTTGATGCGGTGACGACAGTGACCTCGCAGATCGTCACCATCCTTGTCGGTGACCAGGAATTCGAATCGGCGAAAACATTGTCCGCCTTCGCCCTTGCTCTGACCCTGATCGTGATCACGCTGGTGCTGAATTTCATGGCCCTTCAGATCGTGAAGAAATATCGAGAGCAATATGACTGAGACCGGTGTGAACAATACTGGTGTGGACAAGGCCGGCAGCGGCATGATCAGCCCGCAGGAAGCCGCGGCGCGCGTCGAGGCTGGCCTGGCGGCGCGGCGCGCGCGCGAGAAGCGGTTCCGTGCCTATGGCCGGATCGCCATCGGCATCGCGCTGGCTTTTCTGGTGACGCTGTTTGTCTCGATCTTCTCGAAGGGCATCCCCGGCTTCTTCCAGCATTATGTGACGCTCGATGTCACGCTTGACAGCGCCAAGCTGGACCCGACGGGCGATCTGTCGGTGCAGTCACTTTATGACGGTGATGCGCGCGGCGTGATCCGTGCGGCGCTGTATGATGCCACCGGCGCGTCCGGCCGGTCCGGGCGCAAGGCCGCCGGCAAGATCATCTCGGCCGGTGCCGAACAACGCCTCCGCAACGCCGTCCTCGACAATCCGGCCATTCTCGACACCACCCAGCGGATGACCTTCGCGGTGGATGATGACGTCGATTCCTTCCTGCGCGGCTTCATCAAGCGCGAGACACCGGAAAAGGATCGGCGGATCAATGACAAGATGATCGGCTATATCGACGCGCTTCAGGAACAGGGGCTGATCAGCTTTCAATTCAGCGATTACCTGATCTTCGGCAGCGCCTCGCGCAATGCTGAAATGGCGGGCATCTTTGGCGCGCTGATCGGATCGCTGCTGACGCTTGCCGTCTGTCTTGTGCTGTCCTTCCCGATTGGCGTCGCGACGGCGGTCTATCTCGAGGAATTCGCGCCAAAGAACCGGATTACCGAGATCATCGAGATCAATATCAACAACCTTGCCGCCGTGCCGTCGGTGGTGTTCGGCATTCTCGGTCTGGCGATTTTCATCGGCATTTTCGGCATGCCGCGCTCGATTCCGCTGATTGGCGGGGTTGTTCTGGCGCTGATGACATTGCCGACCATCATCATCTCGTCGCGTGCCGCGATCCGCGCCGTGCCGCCAAGCATTCGCGACGCCGCGCTGGGAGTCGGTGCGTCGCGCGTGCAGACAATGCTGCATCATGTTGTGCCGCTGGCGATGCCTGGCATGCTGACCGGCACCATCATCGGCATGGCGCAGGCGCTCGGCGAAACCGCGCCGCTGCTGATGATCGGCATGGTGGCCTTTATCGTCGACGTGCCGGGAAGCGTGACCGACCCGGGAACAGTGCTGCCGGTGCAGATCTTCATGTGGGCCGATTTCGCCGAGCGGATGTTCGTGCTGAAGACCTCGGCCGCCATCATGGTGCTGCTGGCGTTCCTGATCCTGATGAACGCCGCGGCCATTTTTATTCGCAAGAAACTGGAGAGACGGTGGTAAGGTACCGTCAGTGAGGGCCGCCCCATGGATACGCAGATGATGAATATTGTCGATCAGCCCCAGACATTCGAGATGTCTAACATCCCGTCCGAAACGGTCGGTGATATCCATGTCGAGCATCCGCGGATGACGGCACGCAACGTCAATGTATTCTATGGCGACAAATGCGCCATTGACGATGTGACGCTCGATATCGCCGAAAAGCAGGTGATTTCCTTCATTGGCCCGTCGGGATGTGGCAAATCCACCTTCCTTCGCTGTCTGAACAGGATGAACGACACCATCGATATCTGCCGGATCGAAGGCACCATAGCTCTGGACGGACAGGATATCTACGCGCCGCATATCGATGTGGTGCCGCTGCGGGCGCGGGTCGGTATGGTGTTCCAGAAACCGAACCCGTTCCCGAAATCGATCTATGACAATGTCGCCTATGGGCCGCGCATTCACGGCCTTGCCACAAACCGTGCCGAGCTGAACGACATTGTCGAGAATTCGCTGGTGCGGGCCGGCCTGTGGGAAGAGGTGAAGGACCGCCTTGCCCAGCCAGGCACCGGCCTGTCGGGTGGCCAGCAGCAGCGGCTGTGCATTGCCCGCGCCATCGCGGTCAGCCCGGAAGTGATCCTGATGGACGAGCCCTGCTCGGCGCTTGACCCGATCGCCACCGCGCGGATCGAGGAATTGATCCATGAGCTGAGCACCGAATTCACCATCGTGATTGTCACCCATTCGATGCAGCAGGCGGCACGGGTCTCGCAGCGAACCGCCTATTTTCACCTTGGCAAGCTGGTCGAGGTTGGCGAGACCGAGCAGATTTTCACCAAACCGCAGCATGAAATGACGCATAATTATATTACCGGCCGTTTCGGCTAAAACCGAAAGGCTTAGTCTGCTATGGTTGGCCGCTGAAAGGGTGCTGCCATCGCGGATGGTGCCCCGGGTCACAGGAGACTTTGATGAATCAGGTTGCGCATACAAGCAGCGCATTTGCCCAGGATCTGGAAGACCTGAATATGGTGGTCGTCCGTCTCGGCATGCTGGCGAGCCGCCAGCTCAACGCGTGCCTTCGCGCCATGTCGGACTTTCAGGCGAACCGTGTCGACATGCTTATCGAGCGTGATGTCGAGCTTGATGAGCTTGAGGCCGAGGTCAATGAAAGGGTGTTGAACATCATCACCATGCGGGCGCCGCGTGCCGAAGATCTGCGGCGTGTTCTTGCGGCGGCGAAGGCCGCGCAGAGCCTTGAGCGCATCGGCGATTACGCACGCAATACAGCCAAGCGCACAAAAGCCATCATGGCCAGTGAGGCCGGCGATCTTCCCTGGGACCAGCTGATCGAGATCGGCACCATGGTGGCGGCGATGATTGATGATGTCATTGTCGCGCACCAGCAGGGCGATCTTGATGCCGCGCAGGCGATCCGGAATTCCGACGTCCATGTCGACAAGCTTCACACCGCCTTTTTCGGTGGTGTCATTGCCGCTATGGAGGAGGGTGATGTGCCGCCGCTTGTTGGTGCGCATCTTCTGTTCATCGGCAAGAATCTGGAACGCATCGGTGATTTCACGACCAGCCTTGCTGAACAGGTGCTGTTCATCGAAACAGGCGAAACGGTGGAGACGAGCCGTCCGAAGGCCGACCGCACAAGCTGGATGATCGACGAAGCCTGACCAAGGGGACGTCTGATTCCCGCCGGCCTGCTGATCAGCGAGACTTGTCGGTGATGCCCGCCTCGCGCTAGCCTGTCCGGTAATGCTGTCCCTAACCATGCCGGGAGGCCCAGATGAGTGATGGTGACATGTCGGTCCGCAGAACCGATGAAGCAACGGATCACGCGTTGGATGACGAGCTTGTTCTTGCCAGCTGTGATGCTGACGGCATTCTGCGCCTGACGCTGAATGCGCCGGGGTCGCGCAACGCGCTGTCCGAGGCGATGATGACGGCCATTGCGGCGGCGCTTGATGCTGCCGCCACCGATGACGCGGTGCGGGTGATTGTTCTTGCCGCCAATGGCCCGGTGTTCTGCGCCGGTCACAATCTGAAGGAAATGACGGCGGCCCGCACGGCGCCGGAAAATGCCAGTGACCGCGGCCGTGCCTATTTCACCAGGGTGCTGACCCAATGCTCGGCCCTGATGGCGTCGATCCCGGCGCATCCGAAACCCGTTATCGCCGAGGTGGCCGGAACGGCCACCGCCGCGGGCTGCCAGCTAGTTGCCAGCTGCGATCTGGCCATCGCGGCCGAGGGCGCGCAGTTCGCCACCCCCGGCGTGCATATCGGCCTGTTCTGTTCCACCCCGATGGTGGCGTTGTCGCGCAATGTGGCGGCCAAGCACGCCATGGAGATGCTGTTGACCGGCGATCCCTGTCCGGCACCGCGCGCCGCCGAGATCGGACTCATCAACCACGCGGTTCCGGCCGCTGAATTGTCCGACGCTGTCATGGAGATGGCGCGGCGCATTGCCTCGAAATCGACCGCCACGGTGGCGTTTGGCAAGCCGGCATTCTATGCGCAGGCCGAACGGCCACTTGGCGCGGCCTATGAATATGCGGCGGCGGTGATGGTTGATAACATGCTGGCGAATGACGCCGAGGAAGGTATCGCCGCCTTCATCGAGAAACGCCCACCGCGCTGGACCGACAGTTGACCTTGATCTGACGATAGGGAGGACCACCGCATGCCGCTTCCCGCCATTATGGAAGGCCGGCTTCGCCTGCCACTTGTCGCCGCGCCGATGTTCCTTGCCTCCGGACCGGAACTTGTTCTGGCCTGCTGCCGGGCCGGCATCATCGGCAGTTTCCCGGCCAAGAACCAGCGCACGCTGGAGGGGTTTGACGGTTGGCTGCAGATGATCCGTGACGGGCTTGCCGAAGGCAATGCCACTGCCGGCAGTCTGATGCCGCCCTTTGCCGTCAATCTCATTGTCCATCGCACGAATGACACGCTGCAGGAGGAGCTGGCGCTGTGCATCAGGCATGAGGTGCCGATTGTCATCACCTCGCTTGGCGCGGTGCCGGAACTTGTCGACAGTATCCATGGCTATGGCGGTCTGGTGTTTCATGACGTGATCAATCTTCGCCACGCGCAGAAGGCCATCGATGCCGGGGTGGACGGGCTGATTGCCGTTGCCGCCGGTGCCGGCGGCCATACCGGCCGCGCCAGCCCGTTCGCGCTGGTCAATGAAATCCGCCAGGTTTTTGCGGGCACATTGCTGCTGTCGGGGGCCATGTCGCGCGGTTCCGACATTGCCGCGGCAGAGATGATGGGGGCCGATCTTGCCTATCTTGGCACCCGCTTTATCGGCACCCGTGAATGCCAGGCCCCGGATGCGTACAAGCAGATGATTGTCGACGCGACGCTGAAGGATATTGTCGAGACCGACGAGGTGTCGGGCGTGAATGCGAATTTCCTCGCGCCAAGCCTTGCCGCGGCGGGGCTGCGGCCTGATGGCAGCGCGCCACAGATGAATATCGATTCCGAACTTGCCGAGGCGCTTGGCGATGCGGACGGGGCGAAGGCGTGGCGCGATATCTGGTCGGCCGGTCACGGTGTTGGCAGCATTGACGATCTGCCAACGGTGGCGGCGCTGGTGGCACGGATGGCGGCGGAATATCACGCAGCCTCTGCCGACCAGCAGGCGCGGCTTTCCCGGCTGGTGTCCCGCCTCAGCGCGGGGTGAGCCGCCGCAACGCCGCCGACAGCGGCACCGCCCTTGTTTCATGGAAGGTCTCGTGATTCGCCTCGACGACATCGAGGTCATAGAGATAGTTCACCATCAGCCCGCCAGCCTGTTTCATGCCCTTTGGTGACCGGTCAGCGCCGAAATTCAGCTGTTCGAGTATCGCGCCATTGCCAAGATGGAACCGCGCCACCGGGTCATTCGGCCAGCCATCCTCGCGGTCAGGCTCGGTGAAATAGCGGATCGCCGCGGCAAGGAATGCCGCCTCATGCTGCGCCGCATCGCCATTCCAGAACCCGGCATCGGCACTGTCGAACACCGCCGCAAGATCAGGCATGTTTTTACGCAGCCAGCGCATCAGCCCCGGCACGGGTGACAGGGTGACAAAGCGTTTCAGGTCGGGGAATTCCTGCCTCAGTTCCTGCGCCACGCGCTTGATCAGGAAATTGCCGAAGGAAATTCCGGCAAGGCCAGCCTGACAATTCGAGATCGAATAGAACACCGCGGTGCTGGCGCTTTCGGCTGGCAGCGCCTCGCGATCGATGGCCAGAACCGAATCGATATCGCGTGGGATGGCTTCGGTCAGCGCCACCTCGACGAAGATCAGCGGCTCTTCCGGCATGCTGGGATGGAAAAAGGCGAAACAGCGCCGGTCCTCGGGGGCCAGCCGCGCCCGCAGGTCATCCCAGGATGAAATGGCGTGAACCGCCTCATAGGCGATGATTTTCTCGAGGATATTGGCCGGCGTCGACCAGTCGATCGGCTGCAGGATCAGAAAGCCGGGATTGAACCACATCCGCAGAAGCGATTTCAGCCCGCTATCGAGCCTGGCGGCATCGGTGGACTCGCCTGTCAGGCTGAGCAGGCGGCGGCGAAGCCGGACCAGCCGCACCGTACCGCCATCGGTGGCGTTCAGCCGCCGGAACAGCTCCATCCATTGTGGCTCGGCGATCTTGGCGATGCTGGCCAGTTTCGCCGCATCGGGATTGGTCGCATAAGACGCGGCCGCCCTGGCAAGCTGGTTGCCATTCAGATCGAATCGCGTCGCGATCTGTGTTGTCAGCGCGGCAAGGTCACTGTCATCCATGGCCTCGATCTGGTCGAGAAGCGAGCTTGCATAGACAAGCGAGGAGACCTCACCTGCTGCCGAGAGGACCGCATCGACCGCCGCTTCGGGATCCTCGTCGATTCTGGGAGGCTGTCGCCAGCCAAGCGCGGCCATGCGAACCGGCGCATTCACCAGCGCTGTCAGCATTGATTGCAGGATGCGCATGGCATGTCCCTCGCAGACGAAAACCCTATGGTGGCGCGTCTTTTTCCGCGCCTATTATTTACCGTGTCGATTATGGCATGGATTGGCCATGTTGCGGAATTGAAAAGGCTGGCGGCTGCGCATAGGATGCACAGGTGCTCATGGCGTGGTGAATGGCCGGTGCCGCCCCGACTTGCCGCCCCGACTCGTCGCCTTGATTTACCGCCGCCTCGTGCCTTCACGGAGAATGACCATGTCCGAGCCCGTCACCCTGTCCGAAATTGTCATTGCCGGGGCTGCCCGTACGCCGATGGGTGGTTTCCAGGGCGACCTGACAGCGATGACGGCGCCGCAGCTTGGCGGCGCGGCGATCAGTGCTGCGCTGGCCGATTGCGGGGCCGAGGCCGGGTCGGTCGAAGAGGTGCTGATGGGCTGCGTGCTGCCGGCAGGTGTCGGCCAGGCGCCGGCGCGCCAGGCCGGCTTTGCCGCCGGTCTTGATGAATCGGTGTCGGCCTCGACGGTGAACAAGGTCTGCGGGTCCGGCATGCGCACGGTGATGATGGCGCATGATATGGTCCGCGCCGGCACGGCAGGCCTTGTCGTGGCGGGCGGTATGGAGAGCATGACCAACGCGCCCTATCTGTCGCCCGGCACGCGCGGCGGGGCGCGGCTCGGTCATCAGACATTGCAGGACCATATGTTCCTTGACGGGCTTGAAGATGCGTATGACCGTGGCCGGCTGATGGGAAGCTTTGCCGAGGATTGCGCCTCGCGCTATCAGTTCTCACGCACCGCGCAGGATGACTATGCGCTGCAGTCGCTTGCCAATGCGCGCACCGCCCAGGACAGCGGTGCCTTTGACAATGAGATCACGCCGGTGACCTTCAGTACCCGCAAGGGGGATGTCACGGTCGAAGCCGATGAACAGCCGGCCAAGGCACGTCCCGAAAAGATTCCGCAGCTGAAACCGGCCTTCGCCAAGGATGGCACGGTGACCGCCGCCAACGCCTCGTCAATTTCCGATGGCGCTGCCGCGCTCGTCGTCACCAGCGCCGCCATGGCGGCGGATCAGGGGTTGCGGGTGCGGGCCCGGATCTGTGGCCATGCCAGCCACGCGCAGGCGCCGCAATGGTTCACCACGGCGCCGGTACCGGCGGCGCAGAAGCTGCTTGCAAAACTTGGCTGGGAGGCTGGCGATGTCGATCTGTGGGAAGTCAATGAAGCCTTTGCCGTTGTGCCGATGGCCTTCATGCACGAGCTTGGCCTGCCGCGCGACCGGGTCAATGTGAATGGCGGTGCCTGTGCGCTTGGTCATCCGATCGGCGCCTCGGGAAGCCGCATCATCGTGACCTTGCTGCATGCGCTTGAGTCGCGCGGCCTGAAACGCGGCGTGGCGGCGATATGTATTGGCGGCGGCGAAGGTACGGCCATCGCGGTCGAGCGCGTCTAGGCCACAGACGGGGCGCAGACAGCTCACAGACTGGGCGCAAAGGGGGGAATGAAGACGGTGGCTGGACAGCTTGACAACATGGTGCTTGCCGACCCGAACCGCCAGGGACGGGTCGCGCCGATCGCGGTCATCGATATCGGGTCGAACTCGATCCGCCTTGTGATCTATGCCAGTGGTGGGCGGTACCCGTTTCCGCTTTTCAATGAACGGTCGAACTGCCGTCTTGGCGAAGGCCTTGGTGCGGATAGCATGCTGCAGCCCGAACGGATCTCGGTGGCGCTGGCGGCACTGTCGCGGTTTGCCGGAATCATGAAATCAATGGGTGTGGCGACCATCCATGCCGTCGCCACCGCGGCGGTGCGGCGGGCCCGCAACGCAGCTGAATTCACCGCGCCGGCTGAGGCCATCCTCGGCCAGCCGATCAGCGTGCTCAGCCAGCGTGAGGAAGCGCATTATGTGGCGCGTGGCCTGACGCTGAACATCCCCGAGGCAACAGGCCTTGTCGCTGATCTTGGCGGCGGCAGCCTCGAGGTTGTGGCGCTTGAGAACGGGCAGGCGCGCCACTCGACAAGTTTCAATTTCGGCCACCTGTCCAGCGTCGAGGCCGATGAAATCGACCGCGCGCTTGCCGCCGAACCATGGCTGGCGGCAAGTCCGGGGACGCGCATTTACGGTGTCGGGGGATCATTCCGCGCGCTGGGCCTCGCCTATATCGAACAGACCGGCTATCCGCTGCCGGTTCTGCATGGTCTGCGCATTCCGGGGGACGAGGCCGGCAATCTGCTGTCGGCCTTCTGTCGCAAGGACCCAGATCTGTCCGGCGTGCCGCTTGGTCGCCAGAAGACGATGCCGACAGCGGCGCTGATCATGCGCGCGCTGTTTCGCCGGAGTGGTGCTGAACGAATTGTCGTCAGCGGCACGAGTATCCGCGATGGCCTGATTGCCGATCTTGAACTCGGGGCTGGCGACCGGGCGGATTTCCTGCTTGTTGTCTGCCAGGAAATATCGCGGGCATCGCATCGGTTTCCCGGTGTGCCAGAGGCGCTGGTGGCGCTGCTGCGGCCGCTTTTCAAGCCGCGTGACGGGCAGTCTGTCGAGGAGGTGGCGCGCGACAGAAAACGGTTCGACCGGCTTCTTGAGGCTGCCTGCTTCCTGTCCGACATGTGCTGGAACGAGCATGAGGATGTGCGCGGCGACCTTGGCGCACGGCGCGTTCTCGGCCTGCCGGTGAACTGCGTGACGCACAAGGAACGCGTATGGCTCGCAACCGCGATCTATCACCGCTATGTCGGGCGGAAGACCAACAAGTCGCGGCCGCCGGAATTGTCGGTGCTGCTTAGCCGCCGTCGCCGTGCCGAAGCCACGGTGATTGGTCTCGGGCTGCGCTTTGCACTGACCTTCTCGGGCGGTGCCGCGCAGAATCTTGACCAGATCCGGCTTGGCAATGACGGCACCACGCTGACGCTTCATGTTGGCGCCGGCTGCGCGGCGCTTGTCGACAACCATGCAAGGCGGCGCCTTCAACAGCTGGCGCAGAGTGCGAATCTCGAGGCCGAGATCATCTATGATTGATGGCATGCTCTGTGGCCATCCACCTGACAGGGTGCTATGCTGCGACGCTGGGGACCGCAGATAAACTGATTACGACCGTTGATCGCCATTGGGACCATGACGAGCCTGAGATGAACGCCCCGAAAGACCAGATCCCTGAAATGGATGCCGCCGCCGACAGCGGGCCTGTGACCGATCAATCTCAGGGTGGCCAATCTCAGGTTGGAAAGGGCGCGCTTGCCGAGTTTGGCAGCATGCTTGATGACGGCCTGCTTGTCGTCAGCAAGGATGGCGCGGTGGTTTCGGCCAACAACGCCGCGGTGCGGTTTCTCGGCGAGGGGCTGGTCGGCAGGCAACTGACCGACATTATTCCCAGCCCGGGTGCTGCGGATGTCGTCGCGGGGCGCGGGCGCGAACGTACCTTCGTCTTCGCCGCCGAAACAAGCGTTGCGATGGAATTCAAGGTTCGCATCCGGCGGATGGATGATGGCCGGGTCATCGTGATGCTGCTCGACATGACGCTACAGCGCAATCTGGAAAAGGTGCGCCGCGATTTCGTGGCCAATGTGAGCCATGAGCTCCGCTCGCCGCTGACAAGTCTTGCCGGCTTTATCGAGACAATCCTTCTCAACGACGTCCGTGACTGGCCGACGCAGCAGCGATTCCTGCGGATCATGGAGGAAGAGGCCGGCCGGATGTCGCGTCTGATCGACGATCTGCTGTCACTGTCGCGAGTCGAGGTCGATGAACACATCATTCCCGATGAAACGGTGCCGCTTCTTGAGGTGGTGAAGTCGGTGATCGCCAGCCTGGAGACGCGGGCGGCCCAGCGGGGCATGCAGATCCGCCTGTCCGACAAACGGCCGGAATCATCGGGGCGGCTGCAGATGTTCGGTTTTGCCGACGAGATCAACGAGGTCTTTCACAATCTGATCGAGAACGCCATCAAATATGGTTTTGACAATAGCGTGATCGAGGTTGATCTCGAACTTGCCAGCCCGGAGCGGGTCAGCATTGCGGTGACAAATCGTGGCGAGACAATTGCCGAGAAACATATCAACCGTCTGACCGAGCGTTTCTATCGGGTGGACAAGGCGCGCTCGCGCCAGATCGGCGGCACCGGGCTTGGTCTTGCCATTGTCAAACATATCGTCAACCGGCATCGCGGTACCATGGAGGTCAGCAGCACCGCCGATGGTGTGACCTGCTTCGCCGTGACCCTGCCGGTGATGGTGCAGCCATGAGCGGTCACAAAGCAGCCATGAGCGGTCACAAAAATGCAATAATGCCATGGCACAAGCGTGGAAGTTTGGTTTTCGGAAAGGGAAGGGAATAGATGGCCATCCGTATTCTCGTCGCCGACGACGAGCCGAACCAGCTTGAACTTCTGACCTTCAATCTGGTGCAGGCTGATTACGAGGTTATCCGCGCCGAGGATGGCCAGCAGGCCCTCGACATGATCGAGGAACACCGGCCTGACCTTGCCATCATCGACTGGATGATGCCGCATATGTCAGGGATCGATGTCTGCCGCACGCTGCGCGCCCGCAGCGAGACAAAACATCTTCCCATCATCATTCTCAGCGCCCGCGGCGAGGAAGGTGACCGCACGCTTGGTCTGGATATCGGGGCTGATGATTACATCTCGAAGCCGTTTTCCCCGCGCGAGATGATCAGCCGCGTGCGCGCGCTGCTGCGCCGGGCGCATCCGGCGCTTGCCGATGATATCCTCGAATTTCACGATCTGCGCTTCAATCAGTCGACCATGGAGATCAGCCGCGGCGGCCATCTGGTGTCGCTTGGACCAAAGGAAAGCCGCCTGCTGGCAATATTGATGGAACGCCCCGGGCGCGTCTTCAGCCGGGCGCAGCTTCTCGATATGGTCTGGGGGCATGGTGTCTTTGTCGAGGAACGGACGGTCGACGTCCATATCTCGCGGCTTCGCAAGGCGATCAACAGCCCGATGAGCGATGTTGGCAAGGCGGCAAATCTGATCCATTCCGTTCGCGGCAGCGGATATGCCCTTCGCACACCCGCCGAAATGCACTGACGGCCATCCGGCGGCTGGATTCGCTGTGGTGAAACTGGCAGGATGCCGGCCATCAACGCATTGACCGGAGATCGCCATGACATCCCCTGGCCCCGACGCCCCGGACCCTGATTCCCCTGGCTCTGATACCCCTGATGGCGCGCATTTTGTCCCGCTGGCGGTGATCATGTCAGACTATGAAGGCAGCCTTGCCGCCTATATCGATGCCACCGGAAGCCGCGATAATGTCATCACCATGCAGGTCGAGATGGAGGTGGCTGGCGTGAAGGGCCGCAAATTCATGACGGCCGTCGCCGTGACATGGAATTTCGACAGCGCCGAGGCATTGCAGGATGCCGCTGGCGAGGAATGCCCTTCGGGTCATGATTGTGTGTTCGCCTGGGTCCCGGCCGACAGGTTCGGGCGTGATGATTTCGGTATCTATATCGATGATATCGGTGTTGGCGAGCAGCTTCAGAACGGGCTTGTCGCCGAGATTATCGAGCAGGCCGGAATCGAGGCGGCGGTTGCCGCCGGCGCCGCGTCATGAGGTGCGGCCACGCTGCCCGGCGCAGCGTTTTGAGCAGTAGCGCACATTCTCCCAGTCGCGTTCCCATTTCTTGCGCCAGGTAAAGGGCCTGCCGCAGGTCGCGCAAATCTTGCTGGGGAGATTCCCCTTTTGTAACCTCTTTGTCATGATCACATCGTATCCGTTTGCTGGCCAGGGGTTCAAGAGCAACACTCATCGCCATCTGGCCGAAGGAATGCCGGGTCTGGCCGGTCTTCGGTGCGATGCTGGCAAACCCGCGCCAGAAAGCGAGGCGTGGGTTCTGGCCTGAAAATTGGTAACGCAGGACCGGGTGGCACCCAAGGGTCATCCGAGGAGGATATTTGTCATGGCGGTCGGTATTAATGGAATGGGACGCATCGGCAGGCTGGCCTTGCGCGCGGCCATGGGCGGCGCGCGGCGCGAGGATACCGATCCCAACCGGGATAACCGCCTCGAGATCGGCCATGTCAACGAGATCGCCGGCGGTGCCGGCACAACAGCGCATCTGTTGGAATTCGACAGTGTCCAGGGCCGCTGGCGCTCTGACATCAGCGCGGCTGGCGAGGATTCCCTGTTCATTGATGGCCGGAAGATCGGCTTCACCGACGCGGCCAGCCCGGGTGATGTGGCATGGGGTGATTTCGGCTGCGACATTGTCCTCGAATGTACCGGCAGATTCCGGACGGTGGACCAGTTGCAGCCCTATTTCGAACGTGGGGTCAAGCGGGTCATCGTGGCGGCGCCGGTCAAGGATGCAAGCGTCCTGAATGTCGTTATGGGGGTCAATGACCATATGTATGACCGTGATATCCACCCGATTGTCACGGCGGCGTCCTGCACGACGAATTGCCTGGCACCGGTGGTCAAGGTGGTGCATGAGGCGATCGGCATCATGCACGGCCAGATCACCACGATCCACGACCCGACCAACACCAACCTTGTCGTAGACGCGCCGCACAAGGATCTGCGCCGGGCGCGCTCGGCCTTGCTGTCACTGCAGCCGACGACGACCGGCAGCGCCACCGCCATCGGCCTGATTTTTCCCGAGCTTGTCGGCAAGTTGAACGGCCACGCGGTGCGGGTGCCTGTGATGAATGCCAGCCTTACCGACTGCGTGTTCGAACTGGACCGTCCGACGACGGAAGATGAGGTGAATGCGCTGTTCGAGGCGGCGGCGTCCGGGCCGCTGGCGGGTGTGCTTGGCATTGAACACCGGCCGCTGGTCTCGGCGGACTACGCGCAGGACTGCCGCAGTTCCATCATTGATGCCCAAAGCACCATGGTCACGGACGGCACGCTTCTGAAGGTCTATGCGTGGTATGATAACGAGATGGGATATTCATGCCGCATGATCGATCTTGCGAACAGGTTGATCGCCGAGGGCCTGTAATGGCTATGTGCTAAGGGCTATGTGCTAAGGGCGATATGCATCATTACCTCATCATCACGGGTTCATATTGGGGGTTCACACTGACCGATGGGGCGTTGCGGATGCTCGTCCTGTTCCATTTCTTCCAGTTGGGCTATTCGCCCTTCACCCTGGCATTCCTGTTCCTGCTCTATGAAGCTGCCGGAATCCTGGCCAATCTGGGTGGTGGCTGGCTGGCGTCACGGTTCGGTATCCGCCGGATGCTCGCCAGTGGTCTTGGTCTGCAGATTTTTGGCCTGCTGTTCCTGTCAGTGCTGATGCCGTCCTGGGGCGAGATGCTCTCGGTGGCCTGGGTCGTGGCCGCGCAGGGGATCGCCGGCATTGCCAAGGACATCACCAAGACGGCGTCGAAATCCGCCATCAAGATCACGTCGGTGGATGGCAACAACCAGCTGTTCAGCTGGGTGGCCTGGTTCACCGGATCCAAGAATGCCACCAAGGGGATCGGGTTCTTTGTCGGCGGCTTGCTGTTGACAAGCGTTGGTTTCAAACTTGGCCTGTGGCTGCTTGCGGCCTTTCTGTTGGTGGTGCTTCTGGCCTGTGTCATGGCCTTGCCGGCGGGGCTTGGCGTTTCGTCATCCTCGAAATCCATCAGGGAATTGTTCAGCAAATCTTCCGGCGTGAACATCCTTGCCGGCGCCCGCATATTCATGTTCGGCGCCCGCGATGTCTGGTTTGTTGTTGGCCTGCCTGTCTTTCTCTACTCCGCCGGCTGGGATTTCTGGGCGGTTGGCGGTTTTCTCGCCATCTGGACAATCGCCTATGGCGGGGTGCAGGCCATCGCGCCATCCTTCGTGCCGCGCAGTCCGGACGGCCTTCACCGCGAGGTGCCGGCGGCGCGGGTCTGGGCGCTGGTGCTGGCGGTGATTCCGGTCATTCTGTTTTTCGCGCTCCGGGGCGCAGACAGCCTTCCGGTCCAGCCGGCAACCATCGTCATCGCCAGCCTGCTGGTCTTCGGCTTTCCCTTTGCGGTGAATTCCTCATTGCATTCCTATCTCATTCTCGCCTATGCCGGTTCGAGGAAGGCGGCGGAGGATGTCGGTTTCTATTACGCCGCCAACGCGGCTGGCCGGCTGATCGGCACCCTGTTGTCGGGACTGCTTTATCAGATGGGGGGGCTTGCGGGATGCATAGCCGGATCAGCCGTGATGCTGGCGGTCTGCCTGCTGGTGACCTGTATGCTTCCACGGTCGCCGGCGGACCCGACAATGGCTGGTAATTGACTGGCGGTACGCGGTCCGGAAGGACCACCTGCCATCGTCAGGAGACGAAGAAGATGACCTGTACCAGCCGCGCCGGAGAGTTGCCATGAGCGTGCCATCGACATCCCGCCAACTGGTCGCCGAAGGCGTTGGCACGATGGTGCTGCTGGCCACCGTCATCGGGTCGGGGATCATGGCCGAGCGGCTGGCCGGCGGCAATGACGCGGTGGCGCTGCTTGGCAATACCATCCCGACGGGCGCCATCCTCTATGTCCTGATCACGATTTTCGGGCCGGTATCCGGGGCGCATTTCAACCCCGCGGTGACGCTGGCCTTTGCCATCCGCCGCCAGATCACCGCCCATCGCGCCCTGATCTTCATCGTCATGCAGGTTGCTGGCGGCCTGTGCGGGGCGATGCTGGCGCATCTGATGTTCGAGATGCCGCTATTGCAGCAATCGCAGAATATACGCACCGGCGGCGCGCAATGGCTGTCCGAATTTGTCGCCACCCTCGGGCTGCTGACGGTGATTTTCGGTGGCCTGCGTTGGCGGCCTGAATCCGTGCCGATGCTTGTCGGGCTCTATATCACGGCTGCCTACTGGTTTACCGCATCGACAAGTTTCGCCAATCCGGCGGTGACCATCGCGCGCTCCTTCACCGACAGCTTTTCCGGGATCATGCCGGCGCATGCGCCGGGCTTCATCCTCGCCCAACTGGCGGCGGCCTGCATCGCGCCGGTGATCCTTGGCTGGATGTTCGCCGAATCAGACTGACATCCCGACTGACGTCCACGGTCACCGCGCGGACGGAGTCGCGGGTGAGGTGGCGGATGACAAGCTGGCGGCCATTCTCTACTATCCGGCCGCAGATGGAGGCGCGATATGACCCATACCTATGACAAGCCCACGATAGCCCGTTCGGTGGCGCGGATGCTTCTTGAAAT
>CENJ01174023.1_pt1 | contig 21642 bp, 13 predicted proteins | sample 356161 | NCBI WGS metagenome assembly CENJ01 (sample SAMEA2619531, study PRJEB7988) | marine metagenome | biome: marine biome (ENVO:00000447); feature: surface water layer (ENVO:00002042); material: "saline water (ENVO:00002010), including plankton (ENVO:xxxxxxxx)" | depth 5 m
GTCTATCCGCAAGGAAGTTGTTTAAATGGTTCATCTCATTGGAATGCTTGTCCAACTGGAGGAGATAATAAAAGTAATGCTGATGATTTTGGTTTTGTTGAATCAATTATTAGTGAGATTTCGTCGCAGTATAACGTAGATTTAGAAAGAGTTTATGCTGCAGGATACTCTAACGGTGGTATGATGGCATATGGACTTGCGAACTATAAAAGTGATTTAATTGCCGCAGTAGCATCTGTCTCAGGAGCTATGTTAGATTGTATAGGTTCCACAAGCCATCCAATGCCAGTAGTACATCTTCATGGAACCTATGATGGTGTTCTTCCATATAATGGGAGTAGTGATTGGAGTTCTGTACAAAGCACGTTAGACTATTGGATTAATTTTAACAATACTATTACATCTCCAACTGTGAGTAATGACAATAGCGGAGGAATGTCAATTGAACATTATATCTATGACCAAGGAGATAGCTCAGTTTCTGTTGAGCATTATAAATTCATAGGAGGAGATCATGTTTGGTTTAGCTCAACTTTTCGAGATCGAATTACTTCTGAATTAATCTGGAATTTTATCTCAAGGTATGACATAAATGGATTAAGATAATTTACATAATTATTCGATTAAATCTGCCGAACTATTTTTTGGAATAAAAATATCTACCCAAGTGGAGGTTTTTTGTTTTACACCAATGCCTCCAATCCAAATCATCTTTAATCCATTGCTATAACTGACCCAAACTTGATATTGCTGTGTTATGATTTTAGGGGGGTATTGTTTGGGGAAAGTTTGTAACGTATTTTGAAATAAATCCCGTTCTTTATATTTTAGAGATAATATTAAACATGAATCAATTAAAATGAAAAAAAAACAGGAATATTTCACCCTTAAAATATTTGGACTATTATTGGCACTTATAGCAATAAATTTTTCGTGTAAATCAAATCTTGAAATAAATCAAGGATTGGAACTTCCTTCTGTTTTTTCTAACAGCATGGTTTTACAACAAATGTATGACACAGCTTTCTGGGGTAAATCTAAGCCTGGTGAAACTGTTACTGTTAAGGGAAGTTGGGGTGAAGAAACGTCAACACAATCAAATGAAAAAGGTGACTGGGAACTAAAGCTTTCAACTCCCAAAGCAGGTGGTCCATATACTATAACTATTCAGACATCTAATAATAGTGTTTTATTAAAGGATGTTATGATCGGTGAGGTCTGGTTGTCGTCAGGACAGTCAAATATGGAATGGAAAATGAATCAATGCGTTAATTGTATTGATAACCAAGATGAAGAAATTTCTAAAGTGAATAATAATGAAATAAGAATGTTCACTGTTCCGATGGATTTATCAGGAGAACTTATTAAAAAAAGTAAATGGTTAGTTGCTAATCCAGAGAATGCAGAAGGATTTAGTGCCGCCGCATATTATTTTGCTAGAAAACTTAATAAAGAACTTAAAATTCCAATAGGAATTGTAAATACAAGTTGGGGAGGTACTAGAGTAGAAGCCTGGACAAGTAATCGTAAGCTCATGTCCATTCCAGCCACAAGTGATAAAATCCCTAAATATGATGATTACGAATTATTTGAAAAAGAATTGATAAGATTAAATGATTCTATTAAGCTTGTTGTTCAAAATAAATTTGGATTTAAAACAGTTGAAATTCCAAAATGGACTGAAGATGAAACACTATGGAAATCATACAAGAAAGAATGGTCTAGCCTTGATGTTGGAGATAAAGAGTTTAAAAAAGTTGATTTTGATGATTCTAATTGGAGTCAATGGGAATCTAAGTATACCGATTATGGAAATATTAACTATCAATCAGAGGGAAGATTTGAAAGCGCATTTGAAGAATCAAATACACTCTTATCAGATGGGGTAATATGGTTTAGAACAAAAATAATTATTGATGATATAAGTGAAGACTATCAATTAGTTGTTGAAAAGGGAATTGATGATACTGATCAGACCTATTTTAATGGTGAACTGATAGGTAATACTTTTGCATGGACAAGGAAAAGAAGCTATAATATCCCCAAAGAATTATTAAAAAAAGGAGAAAATATTCTTGCAGTAAGAATCTCTGATTTAATAGGTGGGGGAGGGTTTAACAGCCCTGTAATCATTAAAAACTCAAAGATTAAAAAACAGTTAGTTTTTTCTGATTTCAAATTTAAACACCAGGCTTTTCTACCTCACATGAATGCAAATTCTTTTTTAATTCATGACTTATCTATAGATGAAATAATAAAAAACAGTTCATATTTACTAGACAATCTATTAAGGATAAACATACTTAATGATCCAAATAGTTATTCAATTTTATTTAAAAAAATGCTAACACCCGTAATGCCATATAGTATCAAGGGAGCAATATGGTACCAGGGAGAAGCTAATGTTGATAATAACCATGAATATCAAGAATTATTCACAGGGATGATTGAAGATTGGAGAGAAAATTGGGGTTATGATTTTTCATTTTATTATGTTCAAATAGCCCCTTTTAAATATGGTGTATTTCAAGAATCACAAAAATTAAGAGAAGCTCAGAGGAAGACTTTAAAAACTACAAGTAAAACAGGAATGGTTGTTCTGATGGATATCGGAGAGGAAGAAGATATTCATCCCCATAACAAGCAAGACGTGGGTAAAAGACTTGCCCTTTTGGCATTAGATAAAGATTATGAATACGATATTATATCCTCGGGACCACTTTATAAGAGTCATGAAATTTTTAAAAATTATATAGATATTGATTTTGAAAATAAAGGCAGTGGATTAGAGTCTAAAGGTATTTTAAAAGATTTTGAAATAGCAGGAGACGACATGATTTATAAAACAGCTAAAGCAGAAATAATTGATAATAAAATAAGGGTTTCTTCAAGTATGGTAAAGCATCCAAAGCATTTTAGATACGGGTGGAAGAATTGGACAGTAGGAACTCTTTTTAATAAAGAAGGACTTCCAGCATCTTCATTTAGTTCTATAGACTGATCTGCTATCATTATGAAAATTAAAACGATTTCATTTTTAATACTAGCAATGTTTGTTACTTCGTGTAATAATCAATCCCAAGATTTAAAATTACCATCAGTCTTTTCTGACCATATGGTTTTACAGCAAAAAGCGAACGTTTCTTTTTGGGGTGAATCTAATTTAAATGATAAAATAACTATAAGTACTAGTTGGGGTGAATCTCAATCAACTAAAGCGGATAATAAGGGTAAATGGCAATTAGCCATAGCCACTCCAAAAGCTGGGGGACCATATAAGATTGAAGTTAAAAAGGAGGACGAATCTATAGTTTTTGATGACGTTTTAATTGGAGAAGTTTGGCTTGCCTCAGGACAGTCAAATATGCAAATGACATTGTCTGATGGAATTGAAAATCAAGAAGAGGAAATTAAAAATGCTAATTACAATGATATTCGTTTTTTTAGTGTTCTAGAGGATCTAACAGGAGAAAGCATTAAAGAACAAAAATGGGTAAAAACAAACCCAGAAAATGCATTAAAGTTTAGTGCAGCAGCATATTTTTATGCAAGGGAGCTGCATGAAAAATTAAATATCCCGATTGGCATAATAAGTTCCAGTTGGGGAGGAACTAATATTAAGAATTGGATTAGTAATAAAAAATTAAAAACTCTTGGACCGACAAAAAATAAAGTTCCTAAAAATGAAGATTATGAATTAATTCAAGTTGAAAGAACTAAATACAACGATTCAATAGCGAAACTCAATAAGGCGCAATTTAACCTTACAACATTTGATTTACCAAAACCATATTTTTTATGGAACGAAAAAATAGTATGGAATACTGATTTGTGGAGGAAATTTAAAAAGGGATGGGAGGATTTAGATTTTAATGACATAGATTATAAAAAAGTTGAATTTGATGATTCTAATTGGGTCTATATTCCAAAAATTAAAGAAAAGGATAGTTTGATGATCAAAGATGGTATGATTAATTATATTTTTAAATACAATAATTCTTTTTTATCAACTGGAGTTATTTGGCTTAGAACAAAAATAAAAATCGATGATATAAGTCGTGATTATTATTTAAATGTAGAAAAAGGAATTAATCGTGTTGACCAAACATTTTTTAATGAAAAGTTAATAGGAAATACATTTTCTATCGATGGAAAAAGAAATTATAAAATTCCAAAGGAAATTTTAAAAAGGGGAGAAAATTTAATTGCTATTAGAGTAACTAATCTTGCCGGTGATGGGGGATTTAGAAGTCCTGTAATTTTAAAAAATGATGTTATTTCAAATGAAATTGATTTGAGTAAATTTAAATTTAAGCATCATGCGTTTCTAACTAATGGAAGTTCAATTCTTGTTCACGATTATATTAATGATGAGCTTTTAGATAGTGCTCAGGAAATTGAGGAAAATATTCATAGAGGATATGTCACGAATTCACCTTATGGTAATTCTATATCATTTGAAAAAATGCTCAAACCAGTTATTCCCTTCACTATTAAGGGTGTAATTTGGTATCAAGGAGAACAAAATGTCCCTGAATATAAAGAATATAAAGAACTTTTTTCTGGTTTGATTGAAGATTGGAGAGAAAAATGGGGATATAATTTCCCGTTTTATTATGCACAGATTACACCTCATATATATAGTGATAGTCAACCCTCACATAAGCTAAGAGAGGTCCAGAGGTTAGCTTTAAAAAGCACTTTTAAAACTGGCATGGCATCTCTTATGGACGTGGGGTTAGAGAAAAATAATCATTCTCCGAAAAAACAGCCAGTTGGAAAAAGACTTGCATTATTGGCTCTTGATAATGATTATAATTTTGATATAGTTTCTTCAGGTCCTATGTATGCGTCACATAAAATTCATAAAGATTATCTAGAGGTTGATTTTGATCACAAAGGTTCCGGACTAAATTCTACTGGTAAATTAGAAGATTTTGAAATTGCTGGTGAAGACAAAATTTTTTACCCTGCATTGGCTGAAATAGTTAATAATAAAGTAAGGGTATTTTCGAACGTAAATGTAATATATCCAAAACAAGTCAGGTATGGTTGGAAAAACTGGGTTCATGGAACGTTATTTAATAAAGAAGGTCTACCAGCTTCTTCATTTAATTCTCTTAGTGAAAACTAAAACAATTCTTCTATTTTTTATTATTGTTAGTTGTTCAGATAATGTTGATCAAATCACTATTGCAGATAAACCTGATACTAATTTCAAAAACCAGCATTATGTTTCTAATAGAGAACCACTAGTTCCAAGCAGCTTAATTAAGCTTCCTGTGGGATCAATTGAACCAGATGGATGGTTGTTAGAATATTTAAAAAGACAAAAAAATGGACTAACTGGAAACTTAGTTGATATAAGTCAGTGGTTACAAAAAAAGGATAACGCGTGGCTTTCAGAAAAAGGAGAAGGAGAATGGGGCTGGGAGGAAGTTCCATATTGGCTTAAAGGATATGCAAACATTGGATATATTCTTAATGATGAAGCAATGATAAGTGAAGCTAAAGTTTGGCTTGAAGGAGCAATTAATAGTCAAAGAAAAGACGGATTTTTTGGTCCCTCTTTCGCTTGGGAAAGTTATGATTTTAACAGAACAGAAGAAGACTACATTAAAAATAATCAAACCATTGATTTTTGGCCAAATATGATAATGCTATATTGTTTACAATCCTATTATGAATATTCAAATGACGAAAGGGTCATTAGTTTGATGACTAAGTATTTTAAGTTTCAAAATAGAATTCCAGAAAACTCTCTTTTATCAAAAGATAAATACTGGGCTAGAAGAAGAGCTGGTGATAATTTACATAGTGTTATATGGCTATACAATAGAACTGGTGATAAGTGGCTTTTGGAACTAGCTGAAAAAATACATAAGAAATCAGTTAGATGGGAAAGTAGAGGAAATAGTTTAGATAAAATAGAAAGTCCAAAGACACTTCGAGAGGGATATGAATGGCCAAGTTGGTATGGAGACTTGATTGATTGGCACAATGTAAACATAGCACAAGGATTTAGAGAACCGGCTCAATATTATCTTCTTAGCGGAAATAAGCAGCATCTTGATGCTACTTACGAAAATTTTAATATTGTAAGAGAACATTTTGGCCAGGTTCCGGGCGGCATGTTTGGTTCTGATGAATATTCAAGACCAGGTTATGACGATCCAAGGCAAGCAATAGAGACATGCGGTATGGTTGAACAAATGAATTCGGATGAGCACATGCTCAGAATAACTGGTGATATTTTTTGGGCGGATCATGCAGAGAAGGTAGCCTTTAATAATTATCCAGCTGCAGTTATGCCAGATTTTAGAAGTTTAAGATACCTTACAAGTCCAAATATGGTTATTAGCGATTCCGAAAGTCACTATCCTGGAATAGTCTATCCAGGACCATTTTTAATGTTTAACCCCTTGAGTCAAAGATGTTGTCAGCATAACCACGCTCAAGGATGGCCTTATTTTGCCGAAAACTTATGGATGGCAACACCCGATAATGGTCTTGCGGCTGTTATTTATGCTTCTAGTACAGTTAATGCAAAAGTTGGAAATGGGACCAACATAAAAATTAAAAATGTAACTAACTATCCATTTGAAAATGAATTAAGATTTAAAATTAATCTTGACAAGGAAGATCATTTTCCAATCTATTTTAGAGTTCCTTCTTGGGCAGAAAATGCATCTTTTAAAATAAATGGAAAAAATCAAAATGTTGAACTAGAGGCAGGAAAATATTTAAAAATTTATCGAAAATGGTATAATGAAGACACTGTAGAAATTGATTTGCCAAAGTCGCTCTCAGTTAAAAGATGGAAAAAAAATCATAACAGTGTAAGTATTAATTATGGGCCATTAACTTTTTCTTTAAAAATAAAAGAAAATGTAATTAAAAAATCTAGTACCGAAACAGCTATTTTTGATGCTAGGTGGCAAAAAAATGTCGATTTAGATCGATGGCCTGCGTACGAAATTCATCCTGGTTCAGATTGGAATTATGGGTTGATAATAGGAGACAGTATTAATAATTATTTTGAGGTAGTAGAGAAAAAATGGCCAATAAATAATTTTCCATTTACACAGAAAGATTCACCGATAATTATAAAAGCGAGAGGTAAAAAAATTAATAATTGGAAAACTGATGAAACTGGTCTTACTGGCGAGTTAATGGATAGCCCTGTAAAATCTGATGAGTTAACTGAACCTATTGAACTTATTCCAATGGGAACAACCAGACTAAGAATTAGTTCCTTCCCAGTAATTGAATAAAATAACAATGAAAAAAAACATTATAAAAACCACTTTTAATAAATATCTGTTTTTACATATAATTATTATATCCTCGTGTAACTTTAGTGAAAATAAATCAATAATGACGATATCTAAAAGTGATTTTGGTGAGCTACCTAACGGAGAGAAAGTAGATAAATATAAATTATCCAATTCTATAATATCAGTAGAAGTAATTAATTACGGTGGCATTATCACCAATATTAGAGTTCCTGATTCAAAAGGAAATATGAAAGATATTGCTCTAGGATTTAATAATATTGAGGGTTATATAAATGGACATCCATACTTTGGTGCAATTATTGGTAGATACGGAAATAGAATTAAAAATGGAAGATTTAATATCGATGGAAATGAATATAATCTTGAGATAAATAATGGAGAACATTCACTTCATGGAGGAATTAAGGGGTTTGATAAAGTTATTTGGTCTGTGAAAGAGTTAAAAGGAAATAATTTTATAGGGTTAAAATTAAATTATTTATCCCAGCACATGGAAGAGGGTTACCCAGGAAACTTAAATGTAGAGGTAAATTATATTTTGAACGATAAAAATGAATTTAAAATATTATATAAAGCAAATACTGATGCTAGAACAATTTTAAATTTAACTCAACATTCTTATTTTAATTTATCAGGTGAGAGTTCAGGTGATATATTAGATCACGAATTAATTATAAATGCTGATAATTTTCTACCGGTAGATAGTGGATTAATTCCTACTGGAGAGATCAGAAATGTTATAAATACTCCTTTTGACTTTAGAAATAATAAAGAAATAGGACAAGACATCAATTCAGATAACAAACAACTAGATTATGGTATTGGATATGATCACTGTTGGGTGCTAAATGATTATGGAAAGGGAGTAAGAAAAGTTGCTCAATCTAAAAGTAACTCTACGGGTGTTTTATTGGAAGTTTTTTCAGACCAACCTGGTATTCAATTTTATACAGGTAACTATTTAGATGGTACGTTAGTATCGAAAGAAGGAAAATCTTACGAAAAAAGAAATGGTTTTTGTTTAGAGACTCAGCACTTTCCAAACTCTCCAAACCAATCTAATTTCCCAAGTGTAATTTTGTCTCCCAAAGAGAATTATGCTACTGAGACCTGGTTTAAATTTTCAAATTAGTTATTAATAACCTAGGGTTTTTTAATTTTCAACTGTAATTTTAAAAAATCAATTTTTGAATTTTGAAAATTAATTTAAGGAAATTTTTATTAAACATATTGGTTGTCTGCATGCTTCTTTCTTGTCAGTCAAATGACCAGGTAGACTTTAATACTCAGATAAAACCAATAATCAATAAAAAATGTATTTCATGCCATGGGGGTGTAAAGAAAACAGCTGGATTTAGCTTTTTATTTAAAGAAGAGGCTTTAGGTAATACTGATGAGGGGTCACCTGCTATAATACCGGGAAATGCAAAAAAAAGTAGGCTAATTCAAAGACTTCATGAAACGGATCTCGAACTTAGAATGCCATTTGAAAAACCAGCCTTGAGTGAGGGGGAAATAGCACTGTTTACTAAATGGATTGATCAAGGCGCTGAGTGGGGAACTCATTGGGCATATATCCCACCAATAAAATCCAAACTTCCTAAAGCAAGTAAAAAGTTTCAAGATATTGAGTTTATTGAAACACCAATTGATAATTTTATAGCTGAGAAATTGGATAAAAAAAAATTATTACCGAATAAACCAGCATCTAAGAATATTCTTGCTAGAAGAGTTGCACTAGATATTACAGGACTTCCTCCTAGTCAGGATCTTTTTAATTCATATTTAAATAGTGAGATTTCCTACGAAAATTTCGTTGACTCACTACTTTCATCAAAGTCTTACGGTGAAAAATGGGCAAGCTGGTGGCTAGATTTGGCCAGGTATGCAGATACCAAGGGATATGAGTCAGATCTAGGTCGGTTAATATGGAAATACCGTGATTGGGTAATTAATTCATTAAATGATGATATGCCTTTTGATGAATTTACAATCAATCAGCTTGCTGGAGATCTTTTAGAAAACCCAAGTGTTGATAATTATGTTGCCACAGGTTTTCATAGAAATACAATGACAAATGATGAAGGGGGAACTCCGAATGAAGAATACAGAGTTGCCTCAGTAATAGATAGGGTAAATACAACATTTGATGTCTGGCAGGGAACAACTATTAGTTGTGTCCAATGTCATGCTCACCCTTATGATCCAATTCGTCATAAAGAATATTATGAAATAATGTCATTTTTTAATAACACACAGGATGCTGATCATGCTACAGAGGAACCCAAATATAGATTTTATCAGAAGAAAGATCAACATAAGATTAACGAAGTTTTTAGTTGGATAGATAAATATGGTAGTGAAACCTTAAAAAACAAATATGAGGACTTTCTTTATCTTCTTAAGCCTAAAGTTCTTGCAAATGAAAGGTATGTGGAACCTATTTCAAATTCAGGTAATGTAAATACAGGTCATGAATTGTATTTTTTTAATCATGGAACCGCCTTAATAAAAGACATAAATACAGAGAGAAATAAAAGAATGGTTGCTCTTTTTAGTTTTGGAATTAAGGGTACAAAAGTTATTTTAAGAAATGGCTCAAGTACTGGGGAAATATTGGCGGAATTCAAAAATCCATTTAAAAGTGGTTGGATTTCAGATCCAGATCCTACCGATTTGATCCCAGGTAAACCAGGTTTTATAATCGATTTCCCACTAAAGGAAATTGATGGTACGATCGATTTACATATTGAAGTAAAAAATGATAATTTATCAGATATAGATCTTAAAATTAATGATGGAAGACTCATACATCTTCACTGGTTAGCTTTCATGCCAGATCTTCCTGGAAAAAATAAAAAAGGGTATTCAAAAATAAAAAAATATGTTTCTGAACTACTATTTACCCATGTCAATACTACACCAATAATGCTTGAAAATAAAAATCATAATTCTAGATCAACTTATATGTTTGAAAGAGGAAGCTGGCTCAGTCCAACAGAAAAAGTTACGCCTGATGTACCTGAGAGTTTTAGTGATTGGAACCCAAATTGGGAGCCAAACAGGTTAGGACTTGCAAAATGGTTAATGGACAAGGAAAATTCTTTAACATCAAGAACATTAGTAAATAGAATATGGCATCAAATTTTTGGTATAGGAATAGTTTCAACTATTGAGGATATGGGGACTCAATCAGAGCCACCAACGCATCCTAAACTTTTGGATTGGATGTCCGTGAATTTAATGGAAGATCAAAAATGGAGTTTAAAAAAATTAATTAAATCCATAGTCCTTTCATCCACATACAAACAGAGTTCAATTATATCTGAGGAAAAATATGCTTTGGACCCTAATAATATACTCTATTCCAGAGGCCCAAAAGTCAGGTTAAAAGCAGAGGAGGTTAGGGATCAAGCACTTGCCGTATCTGGACTTTTAAGTAGAAAGATGGGCGGGATTGGAGTTATGCCACCACAACCAGAGGGTGTATGGCAAAGCCCATACAATGGAGAACAGTGGATTGAAAGTAAAGGAGAAGATAGATATAGGAGAGCTGTTTATACTTACATAAAAAGAACTGCAACTTATCCTTCTTTTGTAACTTTTGACGCTGGATCTCGTGAGGTATGTCTAGTTAATAGAATTACTACTAACACCCCTTTACAAGCTTTAATTACTCTAAACGATCCAGTATATTTAGAGGCTGCTTATCATTTGGCTTCAAAATATCAAAATGATGAGTCCGCAGAAAATAGTATAAAAAAGATGTATTTAAAATCTACCTACAAAGAAATAAGTCAAGTCACGCTTGATGCTCTTTTAGAGCTGCATTCCAATTCCATAAATCAATTCAAAAAAAGACCTGAATTAATAGATGATTTTTTAGAACTTGGCAAAACAAAAATTAACCATGCAGCTTTGACTCTAGTTGCTAATGCAATTATGAATTTAGATGAATTTTTAACACACTCCTAGATTATTGATTGCATGGAATTATACAAACAATTATTATTAAAAAACTCATCTTTAAATAGCCGAAGGCAATTTTTGAAGAATTGTTCACTCGGAATCGGAGGAATTGCACTGTCAAATTTTTTAGCCAGCTGTAATACATCAACTCCAAAAAAATATTTATACGACAGTGAAAGAGCATTAAATCCCCTTGCTCCAATACCCCCGCCTAGTTTTGCGAATGCTAAAAGTGTAATTTATTTACATATGGTAGGAGCACCCTCTCAATTAGAGTTATTTGAATATAAACCAGAGCTTACAAAACTTCACAATAAACCATGTCCAAAATCTTTGCTAGACGGGAAAAAATTTGCTTTTATAACAGGTACCCCAAATATGCTTGGGCATCAGGCTAGTTTTACACAAGAAGGTGAGTCTAGAAGCTGGGTTTCGGATAATTTACCACATTTTAAAAATGTAATTGACGAAGTCTCATTTTTAAAAGCAGTACATACAGACCAATTTAATCATGGCCCAGCGCAGTTATTTATGCACACCGGAAGTCCTCGTTTGGGACGACCAAGTCTTGGCTCATGGGCGACTTATGGACTTGGATCTGAAAATCAAGACTTACCTGGTTTTGTGGTATTAACATCCGGTGGAAACAACCCTGATGGTGGTAAAAGCTTGTGGGGAAGTGGATTTATTCCGTCGGTTTACCAGGGTGTTCAATGTCGTTCAGTTGGTGATCCAGTTCTATACCTTAAAGACCCAAAAGGAATTTCAAGAAATATTAAGGAGAATCTGATCTCTTCAATAAATAAAATTAACCTTGAGGAACATAATAACTTTAATGATCCTGAAATTTTAACAAGAATTAATCAGTACGAAATGGCATACAGAATGCAAATTGCCGTTCCTGAAGTTATGAATATTAATGATGAGCCAGAATCAATAAAAAAAATGTACGGTATAACTCCTGGAAAAGAATCTTTTGCTAATAATTGTCTTTTGGCGAGAAAATTGGTTTCAAATGGTGTTCGTTTTGTCCAGCTGTATGACTGGGGTTGGGACAGTCATGGAGATGCAGACAGCAATGCTTTAAATATTGGCTTTAGGGAAAAATGTAGACAAATGGATCGACCAGTAACAGCACTTTTACTTGATTTAAAACAAAGAGGTTTATTAGATGAAACTTTAGTAGTATGGGGAGGTGAGTTTGGACGAACCCCAATGCAGGAAAATAGAAATGGGAAAGAAAATTTATTTATGGGTAGAGATCACCATGGAGATGCATTTACCATGTGGATGGCTGGTGGAGGAGTAAAAAAAGGATATACACACGGAGAAACAGACGAAATAGGCTACAGCGCGATCAAAGGAAAAGTATCAGTACATGATATTCAAGCTACAATTCTTCATTTACTCGGTTTCAATCATGAAGAATTTACTTATGATTTTCAAGGAAGGCCTTTTCGATTAACTGATGTTGAGGGTGAAGTAATTCGTGAAATCTTAGCATAGATTTATGAAAAAATTATTATTTCCTTGTTTCATTTTATTATCTTTTAATTTTACTTTGGCTCAGAAAGAGGTTTTATTTTTCCAAACAAATTGGGGTTATAATGGAAAAACTATCGATTTTATTAAAAAGGCAAAAGATTCGGGTTACGATGGAATTGAAGTATGGGCAAGTAGTATTCCGATCCAACAAAAAACAATTTCTCAGGCTCTGAAAATGTTTGATATGAAAGTAATTTTTTTATGTGGATCTAATCCAAATTTACCGTATGAAAAAAGTTTAGAAGAATACATAGGATATTTAAAAAATACTTTAGAACAAAAACCAATTGCTGTAAACTCACACACTGGAAGTGATTTTTACACTTTTGAGCAAAATATGTCATTTATTTCTGAGGCTAATAAATTAAGTAAGTCATATAATATTCCTATTTACCATGAAACACATAGGGGTCGATTTAGTTATTCTCTTCCAGAAACAATAAAGTATATTGAAAAAAATGAAATTGATTTGACTCTAGATGTAAGCCATTGGATGGTAGTTCATGAATCCCTTTTAAAAAAGCAAAACGAATTACTTAAAATGGTAATAGATAATACAAATCACATTCATGCTAGAGTTGGTTTTGAAGAAGGACCGCAGGTAAATGACCCAAAAGCTCCCGAGTGGAAAAAAGTTGTTGAGAGACATCTAGATATTTGGGAATCTGTAATTCTTAATATTTGGAATAAAAAAAAGGTTGCAACTATAACAACTGAATTTGGGCCTCCAAATTATATGCCGGTCGAACCTATAACTCTTGAGCCAATGAGTGACCAATGGCAGGCTAATGTATTTATTATGAATTCTTTGAAAGATAGAATACAAAAAATCAATAAATAATTATTAGATGATTGATAGCTTACTATCCTTATTGGGTCGTTTTCATCCTTTGATTATCCATTTGCCAATTGGCTTTATTGCAATGGGACTTTTAATCGATATAAATAAAAAAAAATTTAAATGGTCAAATGAAGCTCTGAAATTTATATTTTTTTGGGCAGCAATAAGTGGTATTTTTTCAATTATTAGTGGGTATTTTCAGTATGAGAAAGGGGGGTATACATGGGAGACAATTGATGGACATTTTTATGCAGGAGTTTCTACAGTTCTTCTCTCTTTTTGTTTTTATCTCTATTTAAGTGGAGTTTCATTTTTTATTTCGCTTCCAAGAAAACTCTATTCGTTAGGGCACATAATTTTACTGACAATTACAGGACACCTTGGAGGAAATATTACTCATGGCGAAGACCACCTTACTGAACCCATATATGATTTAGTAGGAATCTCTAATGTGGAAATAAAAGAAATTATGAATTATGAGGATTTTAGTGATAAGTCAGTTTATGAAAACTTGATTCAACCCATCATTAATGATAAGTGTGTAAAATGTCACAATACAAAAAAAACTAAGGGAGGTCTTCAAATGCATAATTTTGAAGTTCTAAAAAAAGGAGGAAGAAATGGTCAGATACTTGACTTTGAAAATCCTGAGCTAAGTAAAATTTTAGTTAGAATTCACCTTCCAAAATCTGAAAAGAAACATATGCCACCAAGTGGTGGAAAACAACTATCAAGAGAGGAAATAAAAATTATTGGTAATTGGATAACCCAAGGGAGTAGTCCAGTGCAAAGTATTGCTGAACTTAAATTAGATGATAATTTGAAAAGCTATTTCTTTGTAACAAAAACAAGTTTTTTTCCTGATTTAGAGATTTTGCCAGTTGATTTTGAAAAAATCAAAGAATTAAAATCTCAAAAAATATTTGTTTCGCCAATAAATAAGAGCTCTAACTTTTTATCAGTCAGCACAATAAATAAAAGAGATTTTAACGATAAAGATATTGATAAATTACTAGAAATTAAGGATAATATTGTAACCATAGACTTTAGTAAAAGTTCAATAACTGATTCTATTTTTTTAAGACTTTCAGAATTCCCTAATTTAACGGTACTAAGATTAACAGACACTAAAGTGAGAGGAGAGGGGATCGAAAAATTATCTGTTTTAGAAAATTTAAAAAGAATAAATCTTGTAAATACAGAATTTGATGCCGAATTTTTGGAATTTTTAACCCAATTTAAATCTCTCGAAAAAGTTTATTTGTTTCAGGAAAATAGAAATCTTATAACTGACGTAATACCTGATAACATGATAGATCTTTTTGATTTTGGAGATTATAATCTAAAAGACCTTCCGTCTGACAACGAAGTTTATAATTAATAATTTAAGACAAAAGATTTTTTTATAATTGCTGAAAATCCACCGCCACTTGACATAGATATTTAGAATTTAAATTTTGTTTTTCAAGGCTTTAAATTTTAACATAATAATAAAAACAAAAAATAAATTTACGTAGGTGTTTATCCATTATACTTTAAATATATTAGATTTATTATTTTAAAAAATTACGTCTATTTTATTGGTTAAATATTTGAAAGTCTATTCATTTTTTTTTTTGAATTTAATCAAAAGCGGATATTTATTATTTAAAAATGAATTTCAAAGTTTAGGTATAATGTTTCTAACTTTATTTAATTATTGGAATAAGTAGTTCGTTAAGGCTGTCAAACTCTTCTTGATTTATCATCTCAAGTTCAAGAGATGTCTTCGCTTTTTTCAATCTAGTGATGGCCTGATATCTGTTTATTTTAACATAGGGATTTACTACCTCCCCTGTCTCAAATGCTTTTTCAAGATTGAATATATTTCCAAATTTATTATACACATCTTCATTTAAATCATTTTTATTTCTAAAATCAACAATTATTGCAGCAGATTTCCCATTCAACGGCTTGAATATTCTTATATTATCAATAACTATTTTTGTGTTTGAACTTGAACTTGGAAACATTATCATCGCCATTGCATTAATTAAAGAATATTTGTCAGCTGCTATCCATGAAAATCTTCTCAAATTATTATTTGAGGGATATTTAATCAAAAGATCTTCTCCTTTTTGAAAAGTTCCAAAACCTGTAATTAACTTATTTACTTCGAATAAATTTTTGTATGATTCATAATCTTTTTTTGTTGCAATTACAAAATCAAACTCATCAACTGATTTAAGAATCTGGGATTGAACTGAAAATAACACAAAAAATAAAAAAAAGAGTATTACTAATTTTTTCATATTCTAAATTTAAAAAAAATCGACTTTTTCTAGGGCCTCAATATTTATTTATTTTTAACCTATCTTTCCCCTTGATGGTCTATGCCCATTGAACGTTTTAAATCGATCATTGATTTGGGAAGGAAATTAAGAATGAGTGCTCTTCTTTAAGATTTTATTGTATTCCATTTACTGAAATGAGGGGTAAAACCAGCATGGAAAGTTATAACTCCTGACACTACAGGAATAAAAACTGCATTTTCTTTAGATATTTCAAAGCTTTGTGCTCCACCTAGAATAGAAGCATGATGTAAATCATTTTTAAATTTTCGCCTTGGAATAAACCACATAAATTCATTTTCCTTGACAGCATCGTTAATTGCAATCCAACAGCTTACTGTACGTTTATCAGGTATTTTCATCCAATAAGCTCCGTCTTGGCGAAGGGATGGGGGGGTATCTGTGTAAGGCCTTTTATTAATTTACATATCAAAATCCAAGGATATGTCTTCCCTAAAAAAATACTGAGCGTGAGATAATGCTTTTTTATAGGATTTACTCTTATTCAGATTTTTACAAGATTAATGGGACATATGATGAGAAATTTTTTTCATCCCCAATCTGTCCTTTTCCACTTAGATCACTTCTCAAATGGGCCGAGCCCTCAAGATCATCTAAAATTTGATCACAGATTAATTTAATTTGTACTACTTCTTTTACACCAATAAATGTAGAGGATTCTGCAAAACCTTTTTTTAAAAATATATTCTCCAAGAGTTCGTTTTTTTAATTAATCTATTGTATAATTTATACCACTGCACTTTATTTGTCACACACCCTGTTAATTTCTCAAAAATAGTTTATGAGTTAGGTTTAAAACTTATTCAAAGGAATCTTAATTCTTATATATCAGCAGGAATACTTTTTTTTAGTTCTTTAAAAGCATAAGTAATGTGAGACTCAACAGTTTTTATTGAAATATTTAAATACTCAGATATTTCAATGTTTGTTAATCCTCTTTTTTTACTCAAAATAAAAACTTCTTTACATTTTTCAGGAAGTTTACTAATTGATTTATTCATAATTTTAATCATTCTTTCAAAATCAGACTCTGATGTTTCTTTAACAATTTGGTCTAAAAACCTAACATATTCATCATGCACTTTAAGAAGAGATTTATTTTTATGATATTGGTTTATGAATTGATTATAAACACTTCTGTAAAGAAATCCTTGAATTGAAAATTTTGGATCTAGCTTTTTTCTGAATTCATAGGTTTTTATAAATACATTTTGAACAATATCTTTTGCTGAAGAGTAATCACCGGATAAACTCACCGCGTAACTATAAAGTTTCCTATTGTATTTATTAATTAGTTCTGTAAAGGCTTGTTCATCCCCTTTTTGTAATAAATAGATAAATTCATTATCATTTTTCATATTTCAAATATATAAAATAACATCAAATTAATTTTTATTTAATTCCTAGGGGATTATAGTTTGGGAAATGTAATAAAGTATATGAAGATTTCCGTAAATAAAGAATTTGAAGAATTAATTATTGGTTATATAAGTCAGTCTTCATCAATAAATGATTTAAAGAACATATTAAAAAAATTAAAGCAGCCTAAAAATTTATCCATTTTTAGGAATTACATTAGGGTTAATTATTATTCAATATATATAATGAATCAATCTGATACAGAGTCAATAATTAAAGAAGTTAAATCTAGAATAAGCAGAGAAGAATCCAAAATAAAGAGATCTCATTATTTTAAAAATGCATTAAAATATGCTGCTATTTTCTGTCTTATATTTGGTTTGGGCTATTATTCGAATAATAATTTTGTGCCAAACAACGAGATTCAAAAAATCATCCCGAAAGCAGATGATGTTCTCCTCTATTCAGATACTGATGAGATTATCTTAAAAAAAGGACACAATAAATCAGATGGCAAAAAAATTATTTCTAAAATTAATCTTATTCAAAAACAAGACCAGTTAATCTACGACGGTGACATTGACTTAAAAGAGCTTGTTTATCACACCTTAAAAGTGCCTTATGGTAAAAGGTTTAATATCATTTTATCTGATAGGACTAAAGTTTTTTTAAACAGCGGTAGTACTTTGAAATATCCAATTAAGTTCCTACCCAATCAGAAGAGAGAAGTCTTTCTTGAGGGTGAAGCTTTTTTTGATGTTACGGAAAATAAAAACGAATTATTAGTAGTCAATTCAAACGCGATTAAGGTTGAAGTTTATGGTACTAAGTTTAATGTCCGTAATTACAGTGAAGATTTCAATTGTGATATCGTACTAGTAAGAGGATCAGTTGGTATAAATAATTCCGAAGTGTCAGAACTAACAATGCTAAAACCTGGCTTCAAAGGTACAGTTGACAAGGAAAATTTTAATACTACAATTTTAAAAGTAAATACTAAAATCTACACCTCATGGATTGATGGTGAAGTAATTTTTAGAAATGAAACATTCAGCCAGATACTAAAAAAATTAGAACGCCTATATAACGTTACAATTATTAACAATAAAAATGAATCATTAGATGAGTTATTTAATGCCGCAATTAATGTGGAAAACGAGAATATTGAACAAGTATTAGATTATTTTAATAAAATATACAATATTGAATATCAAACATTTAATAATAAAATAATAATTAATTAATGAAACAAAAGAGGGAGGATACCGTCAATATCCCCCCTTGTTTTGAAATAAACCCTAGTATAAACAAATGATTTAAATCACATTAAAATTATGGAAAATAAACTAAAAAACTCCTATAAAACAAGTAGTTTAAAAACGACTATGAGACTTTCAATAGCTTTATTTTTAATTTTCAATTTAGCCATGGCAAATTCTTTTTCTCAAGAGAAAGTCACTCTTGATGTTAAAGATGCTGTTATTACTCAAATTTTAGACGAAATAGAAGCTTTAACAGATTATAAATTTATCTATCAATTAAGCGTATTCGATTTTAACAAGGCGGTGTCTATTTTTGTGAAAAATGAACCAATTGTAAAGGTTTTAGATATGATTTTTGAAAATCAGCTCGTATATGTAGTGATTGACAAAAAAGTTCTTTTAAAAGCAAAAGAAAAAGTTGTTGAAAAAGAAGAAGTTATTTTGGAAGAAATTGAACTTCAAAAAAGGACTATTAGCGGAAATGTTAATGATTCTGATGGTAATCCATTACCAGGAGCATCAATTATAGAGGTTGGTACTCAAAATGGAACATCAACAGATTTTGATGGAAATTTCTCAATTGAATTAGAGAATGAAAATGCAGAATTGCAGTTTTCATTTATTGGATTTAAATCTCAAACTTTGACTGTTGGTTCTTCCGACGTTATGAACCTTACTTTACTAACAGATGCATCTTCTCTTGATGAAATTGTGGTTACAGGTTATGGGACGCAAATACTAAGAAATATTACAGGTTCAGTTGCTACTATAGATTCTCAAGTAATTGAAAATAGATCTTTAACAAGTGCTGGTGCTGCTTTATCTGGTACAACAGCAGGTGTATTTGTTTCTCAGAACTCAGGTGAAGCTGGACAGGATGAAATTTCTATTCGAATAAGAGGTGTATCAACATTAAATAATTCAGCACCTCTAATTATAATCGATGGTATTGAAGGTGATATTAACTTACTTAACCCTAATGATATAGAATCTATATCTGTATTAAAAGATGCAGCATCAGGAGCTATATATGGTTCTAGGGCTTCTAATGGAGTCGTAGTTGTTAAAACTAAAAGAGGATCAAGAGACCAACCCGCTCAATTTCAATATTCTGGAACTTTTGGTAGTTCTTCAGCAGTTAAGTTGCCAGATGTAAACTATGATCCAGTATACAACATGAATTTTAAAAACCTAGCTAGAACAAACTTTGGTGGTGAACCAATTTATTCTCCAGCTCAAATTGCTGAGGCTGGATCTCAAAACACTTGGTGGAGCGATCCAATGAATGATCTTGTACAAACAGCACCTGTTAATGTACATGACTTAAGCGTAACAGGAGGTTCTGAAAACATTAATTATAGAGTTGCTCTAGGGATTTTAGATCAAGAGAGTATTGCTACTGGGGGTAATTACTTTGATCGTCATAATCTAAGAGTTAATTTAGATGCTAGTCCAACCGATAAATTTGATATTGGGACAACAATTTCTCTTTCAAGAAATAAACAAGTAGGTACTCAACAATCCTTTAATTCTTCTAATCTTCAAGGGCCTCAGGCTTTAGGAGTTCAACTTCAGAATACATTAGGTCCTATCTATACAGCTGACGGAGAACTTGCAATGATAACCCCTGCAACTGCTGGTTTCAATGTGGGACCTGGGACAGGTAGAAATAATAATTATGGTTACGCAAATGGGGAATACTATAGTATAAGTCAAACGATTAATAATGTTTTATTAAATGCATATATTGCTTATAAGCCAATAGAAAATCTTACCCTTAAGGCAACTGGTGCTATAAGAAATAGAAGTACTTTCAATAACATATTTAATAAAAAAGTTAGAAACGTTTTCCCTGACGGGACATATTATTTTGCTCCTGATTCTGATAGAAATAGAAGTAATGAAAGTATAGAGTTCTTCACAGAGACCTATTTTGTAACAGCAGACTATAATATTGATATAGGTGAAGGAAATTTAAAAGCTCTTGTTGGATATAGTCAAGAGGAAAATTTTGTTTCTAATTTCCTTGCATCAAGAGATGGACACCTTACTGATGGTATCCAGGTATTAGATGCTGGCCAACCTACAAATCAACTAAATAACGGTACTGAGACTGGTTTTTCTGTTCAGTCATTATTTGCAAGAGTAAATTATAATTACAAAGGGAAATATTTGCTCGAGGCTAATGTAAGGCAAGATGGGAGTTCAAGATTTTTGAATGACAAATGGGGTACTTTCCCTTCTTTTTCAGCTGGTTGGATTTTATCTGAGGAAAATTTCTTAAGCTCTTCTGGTACAATTGATTATTTGAAGATAAGAGGTTCTTGGGGAAAACTTGGAAATTCAAATATTCCGAATTTTGCTTTTGCAAAGTCTTTAAGCTTAACTGAGGGGTATAGTTTTGGAGGAACAATAGTTCCAGGTGTAGGACAATCTTCTTTGGGTAATGAAAATCTTAGTTGGGAAAAAACAACAAGTTCAAACTTTGGAGTTAACCTAGTCTTAAGTAACGGATTAGGTATCGATTTCGATCTATTTCAAAGACAAACCGATGACATCCTTTTTAATCTACCAGTAAACGTTTTAACAGGTTTTACAGAACAATTTACAAATGCTGCTAGCATGGAGACTAATGGTTGGGAATTGGCTTTAAACTATAATAAAAATTTCGGTGAATTTAATTTACAGCTTGGAGTAAATATGTCAAATGCTCAAAATTTAGTAACTGATCTTAATCCAAATATTGCAGGTGGAGAATTAGATAGGATTTTCTTAAGTAATGGAGCTATTTTAGGCGAGGGATATAGACCAGGTGCTTTTTGGGGATTTGAATCCGATGGAATATTTAATGATGCTGCTGAACTCAGCTCCGCACCAGATCACTCTTTGATGGGATCTGAGGTTGGGGATGTTAAATTTATAGACTTAGACGGGGATAATGTTATTACGCTAGATGATAGAACTGATATTGGAGTTGATGTTCCGGAATTTACTTATGGATTTAACATTTTTGCAGG
>CENJ01078953.1_pt1 | contig 21638 bp, 17 predicted proteins | sample 356161 | NCBI WGS metagenome assembly CENJ01 (sample SAMEA2619531, study PRJEB7988) | marine metagenome | biome: marine biome (ENVO:00000447); feature: surface water layer (ENVO:00002042); material: "saline water (ENVO:00002010), including plankton (ENVO:xxxxxxxx)" | depth 5 m
CATATCAGAACCAATGATGTACCTTTGTGCGCTGACTGCCGTTTTTGCTTTAAAATTGGTGAGCAAGTAGAAGCAGGAATGACATTAATATTTCGAGTGAGGTAGCACAGCATGAGCCCGCTTGCAATAGAGGATAAAGGCGTTTTGACACAGCTTTTGGGGATTAATTTACGTTGACTGTCAGTAGCTTAGAATAGGGTTATAAAAAACTATACGGGTCAATATCTATCGCCACTCGAATCTGACTGGGTGTTTTCACCTTAGAAAGCCAAGAAGCAATGAATTGCTGGATTTTCGCCTGTTTTCCTGCTTTTACGAGAAATCTGAGCCGATATCGGTTGCGGATACGCGCAATGGGTGCAGGCGCAGGGCCAAGAACACGCACATCATCCGAAGCAGGTATCAACGCCGCCAAATCTCTTGAAAAATTATTCAATGCGGCGAGATCCGGACCGGACAGCACAAGTCCTGCCAAACGCCCAAAAGGAGGCATTCCGGACTGTGCGCGCATTTCTGCCTCACGCTCAAGAAATATATCCCGTTCTCCGGCAATTAAAGCCTTTAAAACCGGATGGTCGGGCATATAGCTTTGCAACATCGCAGTGCCTTTTGATGCCTCGCGCCCTGCTCTGCCGGACACCTGAAGCAATGTCTGATATGTGCGTTCAGCCGCCCGCAAATCCCCATTACCAAGCCCTAAATCCGCATCTACAACACCCGCAAATCCCAATTCAGGAAAGTGATGGCCTTTGGCGATAATCTGGGTACCAATAATAATATCTATCTCGCCGCTTTGAATAAGGTTCAGTTGACTTTGGAGTTCTCCGGTCTGTCCGACCATATCAGAGGATAAAACAGCCGCCTTTTTATCAGGAAACACTTGTCCAACCTCTTCCAACACACGCTCCACGCCTGGCCCACAGGCCGTGAGGCAGTCAACTTCTCCACATTCTTCGCATTTATCTGGCACATTGCGCACACTTCCGCATTGATGGCAGGCCATGATGTTTTTGCTCCGATGTTCAACCAGCCATGCATCACAATCCGAGCAAGCATAACGATGCCCACAATTTCTACATAAAGTAAGCGGGGCATATCCCCTGCGGTTGAGAAAGAGCAAGGTCTGTTTTCCGCGGTCAAGTGCATCTTGCATGGAAGACACCATTGCAGGAGACAACCATTGCCCGCGTGCTGGTGGATCTATCCGCATATCAATCATAGACAAATCCGGCATGCCTGCCGAACCATGGCGGCTAGGGAGTTTAACAAGATGATATCGCCCATCCCGCGCATTGACATAGCTTTCCAATGACGGCGTTGCAGATGAAAGAATAACTGTCGCATCAGCCAGCCGCCCACGCACTACCGCCATGTCACGCGCATTATAAATTACCCCTTCTTCCTGCTTGAATCCGGGGTCGTGCTCCTCATCCACGACAATCACACCCAGATCTTGCCAGGGCAAAAACAATCCTGAACGCGCTGCAATCATTACCTTGACTTTACCCTCCGCAACGGCTCGCCATGTGCGCCGACGTTCCGAAGCCGTCAGTCCCGAATGCCATAAAGCGGGTGGACAACCAAAGCGATCTTCAAACCGCGCCAATAATTGCTCCGTCAGAGCAATCTCCGGCAAAAGAATAAGGGCAGACTTTCCATTGGTTAGCGACGCGGCAATAACCTCAAAAAAGACTTCCGTTTTGCCCGATCCGGTCACACCGTCAAGCAAATGGCATTGAAAGCCTCTTGTCTCGATATTATCCGTTAACTTGGTTACGGCTTCAGCTTGTTCATTTGAGAATTGAACACGGCTATAGGTAGGGTCAGGCTTACCAAACAGCATTTCTGCCGAGAGTGCAGACTTTATCAAGGCACCTTCTTTTTCCAGGGATGTCAAGGTAGAAGCTGACACCGATGCTGCCTCGGTCAAATCTCCTGTTCGCATGGTCATGCCGGGCAAGAGCGCCGCAAAGACCCTTTGTCTTGCATCAGTCATCCGCGACGGGCGTTTATCGGATACCTGCCAACCGGTCACAGGCTTTTCAGGTGAAAGGGCATCCGGCACACTCAACAGCAATTTGAGAACCGACCCTTGCGGGCTCATCACATAAGACGAGACCCAATCTACAAATTTTCGGTTTTCCTCAGATAGTGCCGGGATATCATAAATCTGTTCAACTGATTTAAGTTTGTCTTTAGGCGGATCATTTTCCTGCCAAGGGCGTGGTTTTTCCCATATCACCCCTGAAAGTTTTTTTCTGCCAAAAGGAACAAGCACAAACTGTCCCGGCACAAGTTCAGCACCATGTGGCACAGCATAATGAAACACTTTAGGCACGGTAGCGGCTAGGCAAACGGCAACAATTAACATGTCGTCATTTTCTGTCCTCAGCATATTGTTGCGTGTCCCATTCTTGGTTTTATGGCATAATTTATTTCATCATAAGTGAAGCTTTGATTTTGACCAAATGCTACTAGGAAAACATTTAACCTCTTTACGCGGTGTCTTTTCATGACAGCCAATGCCGAACTACAAACTCTGATTAATGCTTGGCTGAAACAACTCAAGCAACGAGATCTTAGTTCTCATACGGTTGAAGCCTATCAGCGTGATGTCACCCAATTCATTGATTTCCTAGCCGGGCATTATGAGCAGGAGGTCAATCCGGCCTCTTTTGATACTTTAAAAGCCATGGATGTAAGAAGTTTTTTAGCAAAACGGCGTGAGCAGGAAACCACACAAAGCCGTTCACTTGCTCGAAGCCTGTCCGGTCTCCGCTCTTTCACTTTATATCTCTCTGAAAAAGATTATCCTGTGAGTTCAGCGTTCAAGATTGTGAAATCACCCAGAATCCCTAAATCCCTGCCACGCCCCATGTCTCAAAATGATGCTCTACAAATGATAGCACTGGCAGGTGACGTGTCTTCACGTCCATGGGAGAATTTACGCAATCAAGCCTTGCTGGTGCTGATTTATGGATGCGGGTTACGGATATCGGAAGCCCTAGACCTGTCTTATGGTGAGCGCCCAAAGCCCGATAATGTTTCTGTCCGCATAACAGGCAAAGGAAAAAAACAGCGCGATGCGCCTATCTTGCCGCTTATCGCAGATGCCATTCAACAATATATAAAGGCCGCACCATTTGACTTTAAAGATGACGACCCCCTTTTCAGGGGCGTCAAAGGTGGGCGCTTCTCGGCGCGGCAAGTTCAGATGATTGTCGCAAAGTGTCGCCGTTTAATGGGGCTGCCGGATGAAGTAACACCGCATGCCTTTAGACACAGCTTCGCAACACATTTATTGGCCGCGGGTGGTGATTTGAGAACCATTCAAGAATTGCTCGGTCACAGCAGTCTCAGTTCAACACAGATTTATACTGAAATCGAAGACACGGAATTGGGGCGTATTTACAAAAACGCCCATCCGAGATCAAAACTTTAAAATTACATATGTATCGCGCGGTCTTCCACGGCCAGCGCCGCTTCCTTCACGGCTTCCGTCAATGTTGGGTGCGCATGGCATGTCCGCGCCAAATCTTCTGCGCTCCCGCCAAATTCCATAGCAACTGCGGCTTCGGCAATCATATTCCCGGCCTCAGGTCCGACAATATGAACCCCAAGAATACGGTCAGTTTTGGTGTCAGCCAAAACTTTCACAAAGCCATCCGTGGTATTATTAACCTTGGCGCGACCATTAGCCATAAAAGGGAATTTCCCGATGCGGTAATCAACCCCTTGCTGGGTCAGCTCTTCTTCATTAAGCCCCACCCATGCAACTTCCGGCGCAGTATAAATCACACCCGGGATTACATCATAATTTACATGACCTGACTTACCGGCCAGCATCTCAGCGACAGCAACACCCTCATCTTCGGCCTTATGCGCCAACATTGGCCCGGTAATGACATCACCGATTGCATAAATGCCATCAACATTTGTTTTGAAGCCGTTCGTTTCAATCCGACCTGCAACATCAAGTTGTACGCCGACTGACTCCAAACCAAGCCCTTCTGTGTAAGGACGGCGACCAATGGACACCAAAACCTTGTCAACCGACAGCGTTTCCGCCTCGCCCTCAGATTGGGCTGGCTCAATCGTCACTTTGACACTTGCCTTAAGAGGTTTCACCTCAGTGACTTTTTTGCCAAGCAAAAATTTGAATCCTTGTTTTTGCAAAATCCGCTGGAATTGTTTTGACACTTCTTCATCAACACCGGGGGTAATCCGGTCTAAATATTCAACGACTGTAACTTCCGCACCAAGGCGCGCCCAGACCGAGCCAAGCTCCAGCCCAATAATACCGGCACCAACAATCAGCAAATGTTTTGGCACAGCGTCAAATTCAAGCGCACCGGTAGAGGACACAACAAGTTTCTCATCAACCTCAACACCTTGAAGCGGCGTACTTTCAGAACCCGTTGCAATCACAATATTTTTCGTGTTCAGGGTCCGTGTGCCTCCATCCAAAAGGCTGACCTCAACCTGACCGGGAGCGACAATCAACGCCGACCCGTGCAACGCCTCAACCTTATTTTTCTTGAACAAGAAATCAATACCCTGCGTATTGCCGGTAATGCCATTTTCTTTGTATGTCATCATTGCCGGCAAATCGAGTTTGGGTTTGCCGAGTTGGATGCCCATATCACCTGCATGTGATGCTTCAGTGAACACTTCGGAGGCATGTAAAAGAGCTTTTGAGGGTATACAGCCAATATTCAAACATGTGCCGCCGTGACTTCCGCGTTTGTCAACACAGGCAACGCGCAAACCTAATTGCGCTGCTCGGATGGCGCAAACATATCCGCCCGGGCCCGAGCCAATCACCACAAGATCAAAATCACCACCAACTTCTTCAGACATTTTATTCTCCTAGAGATTTAATAAGAGCCGCTCGGGGTTTTCTAATCCCTCTTTAACGCGCACAAGGAAAGTCACGGCTTCTTTACCGTCGACAATTCTGTGGTCATAGCTCAAGGCAAGATACATCATCGGACGCACAACAATTTCCCCATCAACAACAATCGGACGTTCCTGAATTTTATGCATACCCAAAATACCGGATTGCGGGCTATTCAGAATTGGTGTCGACATGAGAGAGCCGTAAACCCCACCATTAGAAATGGTAAATGTGCCTCCCTGCAAATCATCGATTGCCAATGACCCTTCACGGGCTTTTCTGCCATATTCGGCAATGGTGGTTTCAATTTCAGCAAAACCCATCATATGTGCGTCGCGAACAACCGGCACAACAAGGCCTTTATCGGTGCCAACTGCAACGCCCATATTCACATAATGCTTATAGACGATATCAGTACCGTCAATTTCAGCATTCACGGCGGGTATCTCCTGCAAAGCAACGACACAAGCTTTCACAAAGAAACTCATAAAACCGAGTTTGGCGCCGTGTTTTTTCTCAAACTGTTCTTTATAGGCGCTTCGAACCGACATCAGCTCCGACATATCGACTTCATTAAAAGTCGTCAGCATCGCAGCCGTGTTTTGAGATTCTTTAAGGCGTTTGGCGATCGTTTGGCGTAGGCGTGTCATTTTCACGCGTTCTTCAAGCGCCGGCTGCGCTCCAGTGTCGTCAGATCTTGCACTCATTGGAGGTGCGGGGATTTCTAAAGGTGCTGGGACACCTTTTTCAACAGCCTCAAGCACATCACCTTTAGTCAGGCGTCCACCTTTACCTGAACCCGACAATGCGGCGGCATCAAGGCCATGTTCGTCGACCAAGCGTCGGACAGAAGGTGCTAAAACTTCATCTGTGGAGGGTCTTGTATCTGGTTCTTCTCTTGGAGCTTCAACAGATGCCGGTGCTTGGGTGTCCGGAGCTGCTGAAACAGGTGCCTCTTTTGCAGGTGAAGGCGGCACAGCACTTGAACCTTCAAGAATTTCACCAAGCAAAGCACCAACTTCGACAGTTGCACCATCCTCTACGGCAACATCTCCCATAACGCCCGCGGAGGGCGCAGGAACTTCAATGGTCACCTTATCAGTTTCAAGTTCACAAAGCGGCTCGTCCGCAGAAACGGCCTCGCCGGGTTTTTTGTACCATTGAGCAACGGTCGCCTCTGTGATGGACTCGCCCAAAGTTGGAACGCGGATTTCTGTACTCATTTTATGTCCTCACTCTTTTCATTCTACGCGGATCATTTACTGTGTTGCGTCAGGGTGGAAAGCCTTTAATTGATAATCTCTACTTGGATAATCCGAGCGCATCATTCATGAAGCTTTCCATTTCAGCCTGATGACGTGCCATCAAACCTGTTGCAGTTGAAGCAGAGGCTGTCCTGCCCGTATAAACGGGCCGCGTATGCTTGGCATCAATCGATAGCAGTGTCTGCTCAAGGTAAGGCTCAATAAATGTCCAAGCCCCCATATTTTTTGGCTCTTCTTGACACCAGATCATTTCAGCCTTTGGGAAGGCGCTCAACATTTGCTGTGCTGCAGTTTCCGGATAGGGATAAAGTTGCTCAATCCGCATAATATAAACGTCATCAAGCCCAGCTTCATTTCGCGCCTTGCGTAAATCATAATAGACCTTGCCGCTACACATCACGACACGGCGGATTTTATCAGCCTCTTTGAGATGCCCGTCAAGACGCACATCATCATGGTCCCAAAACACGCGGTGGAATGAAGAGCCAAGTGACATATTCTCAAGTGATGAAATGCATTCTTTGTGACGCAATAGTGACTTTGGCGTCATTAGAACAAGCGGCTTACGGTAATTTCTGTGGAGCTGACGTCGCAAAATATGAAAATAATTTGCCGGGGTTGTCACATTGGCGACCTGCATATTTTCTTCAGCACAAGATTGCAGATATCTCTCCAGACGCGCTGAGCTGTGTTCCGGTCCTTGACCTTCATAACCATGCGGCAAAAGCATCACCAAGCCTGACATGCGCAACCATTTAGCTTCGGAAGAAGAAATAAACTGGTCCACCATAACTTGAGCACCATTAGCAAAATCACCAAATTGTGCTTCCCACAATACCAGCGCATTCGGCTCAGCCAGCGAGTAACCATATTCAAAGCCAAGCACTGCAGCTTCAGACAACATGGAATTAATAACCTCATAAGAGCCTTGATCATCAGCGAGGTTTTGTAATGGTTTATAACGGTCTTCATTCTGCTGGTCAGTCCAAACAGAATGACGTTGGGAAAACGTTCCCCGCTCGCTATCCTGACCTGACAGGCGAACCGGAAACCCTTCACGCATCAAGCTACCAAATGCAAGTGCTTCCGCGGTTGACCAGTCGAACCCTTGACCGGTCTCAAACATTTTTTGCTTGTTTTTTAACTGGCGGGTAAGTGATTTATGCAAATTGAAGCCGTCCGGCACTTCTGTCAGTCGTTCACCAATATCACGCAGACGATCGGCATCCACGCCCGTCTCACCTCTGATAAATTCTTCACGGCGCTTACTTTCAAGACCTGACCACCGACCATCAAGCCAGTCAGGCTTATTCGGTTTAAATTCATTGGCAGACTCGAATTCGGTTTCAAGCATGGCGCGGTAATTACTCAGTTGAGCGTTCACCTCTTCTTGAGACAGCAAACCTTCTTCAACGAGCTGGCTTCCATAGACACTGACAACGGAAGGGTGCTCTTTGATGCGCGCATACATAAGGGGCTGTGTAAATGCTGGTTCGTCCCCTTCATTGTGACCAAATCTGCGATAGCAGAACATATCAATCACAACAGGTTTTAGAAATTTTTGCCTGAACTCGGTCGCAACTTTTGTTGCATAGACAACTGCCTCGGGATCATCACCATTAACATGGAAAATCGGTGCCTCGACCATTTTCGCAACATCTGATGGATAAGGTGAAGAGCGCGAAAATCTCGGATTGGTGGTAAAGCCAATCTGATTGTTCACAATAAAGTGTATTGACCCTCCGGATTTGTGCCCGACAAGGCCGGACAAACCAAAACATTCCGCGACAATCCCTTGACCGGCAAAAGCCGCATCACCATGCAAAAGCAATGGGATGACACTAGACCGGTCTGATTTACCGTTTTCAAGTTTATAGGTGTCTTGTTTCGCCCGCGCTTTACCCAGCACTACCGGGTCAACCGCTTCCAGATGTGACGGGTTAGCCGTCAGAGAAAGATGAACTTTATTGCCGTCAAATTCACGGTCAGATGAGGTGCCCAAATGATATTTTACATCGCCCGACCCCTCAACCGTATCAGGATGTGCCGCACCACCCTTAAATTCGCTAAACAATGCGCGGAAAGGTTTGGACATCACATTGGTCAAGATATTCAACCGACCCCTATGAGGCATGCCGATGACAACTTCCTTAACACCCAGGTTACCCCCACGTTTGATAATTTGCTCAAGCGCCGGCACAATGGACTCAGCACCATCAAGCCCAAACCGCTTGGTGCCGGTATATTTAACGTCGATAAATTTCTCTAAACCCTCAGCTTCTACAAGCTTGGAAAAAATCGCCTTCTTTCCCTCAGGGGTAAAACTGATTTCCTTATCAGGGCCTTCCATGCGCTCCTGTAACCAACTTTTTTCTTCAGGGTCATTAATATGCATGAATTCCAATGCCAAACGCCCGCAATATGTGCGCTTCAGGATTTCCAACATCTCTTTGATAGAAGCAAATTCTAAACCCAAAACATAATCTATGAAAATTTTGCGATCATAATCCTCTGCCGTGAAACCATAGCTTTCCGGTTCCAGCTCGGGATGCGATTTTGGGGGCTCAAGACCGAGTGGGTCCAAATCCGCCGCCAGATGCCCACGTGCACGATAAGCCCTGATCATCATAATTGCGCGGACAGAGTCAATCGTCGCTGACCGCAGGGACTCTTCATTAAGGGCCACACCGTTTTCATTTGAACGGGTTGCAAGTTTTTCGGCAATCTGTCCGGCTATTTGAACCGGGGGAGTGTCATCACCCCAGTTACCGTCTAGGGCAGAGGTAATCTCCCCATTAGGTGTTTCAGGCCAATGCGGTTTCTCCCAGCTGGGACGTAAGGCTTCTGCGCCCGTTTCGGCAGCACCAAGATTATCAAAAAATTCTTTCCAGCCGGGGTCTACAGATGTAGGCACAGAAAGATATTGTTCATAAAGTTGCTCAATATAATAGGCGTTAGCGCCATCAAGAAACGCCGTGCGATGACCGGTTTCCCCGGTCACCATGTTCTCATTATCACTTTGTGTACTCATGAACGTAGACTTTCCTTAGGGTCTGAAACAGCTAGCCGTTTAATATCTGAGACAGTGTGGTTCCTAATGCTGCAGGCGACGGTGACACCTCAATACCCGCAGAACGCATTGCTTCCATTTTATCTTCAGCGCCACCTTTGCCGCCCGAAATAATGGCGCCGGCATGACCCATGCGACGACCGGGAGGTGCAGTAACACCTGCGATGAAACCAACAACCGGTTTTTTAACCGAAGACGATTTCAGGAATTCTGCAGCCTCTTCTTCGGCTGACCCACCGATTTCACCAATCATGATGATTGACTCGGTTTGCTCGTCACCTAGAAACAATTCCAAACAATCAATAAAGTTTGTGCCGTTAACAGGGTCACCGCCAATACCGATACAAGTAGACTGACCCCGACCCGCCGCAGTTGTTTGTGCGACAGCTTCATAAGTCAACGTACCTGAACGCGAAACAATCCCAACACTGCCGGGCCGGTGAATATGACCGGGCATAATACCAATTTTGCATTCACCGGGTGTAATAACACCCGGGCAGTTCGGGCCAACAAGTCTAGTCTTGGAACCCTGTAGCGCGCTTTTGACCTTAATCATGTCCATAACCGGAATACCCTCGGTAATACAAACAGCAAGCTCAATCTCAGCTTCAATGGCTTCAAGAATTGCGTTGGCAGCAAAAGGTGGCGGCACATAAATCGCGCTTGCCGTTGCACCGGTTTTGTCAACGGCTTCTGCTACCGTATCAAAAACGGGAAGACCCAGATGGGTTTCACCACCACGCTTTGGCGTTACGCCGCCGACCATTTGTGTGCCGTATGCAATCGCCTGTTCGGAGTGGAACGTGCCTTGGCTCCCTGTAAAGCCCTGACAAATAACTTTGGTTTCTTTTCCAACAAGTACTGACATTACGCGGCCTCCCTTACAGCGGCCACAATTTTTTCCGCAGCATCTTCAAGATTATCAGCAGGAATAATGGCCAGGCCGGAAGCCGCCATAATTTCCTTACCCTGTTCGACATTCGTCCCTTCAAGACGAACCACCAGAGGCACAGAAAGTGCAAGCTCAGACGCCGCAGCAATCACACCTTCCGCGATAATGTCACACCGCATAATGCCACCAAAAATATTTACAAGAATCCCTTTGACGTTTGAATCAGACAGGATGATTTTAAAGGCTTCTGTAACTTTTTCTTTAGTCGCCCCGCCCCCAACATCAAGAAAGTTCGCAGGCTCTTCACCATAAAGCTTGATGATATCCATGGTCGCCATAGCCAGACCGGCACCGTTCACCATACATCCGATTGAGCCATCCAGCTTGACATAGCTGAGGTCATATTTTGACGCTTCAACTTCGGCAGGGTCTTCTTCGGACAGGTCACGCAATTCCACAATATCGTCATGACGATACAAAGCATTGCTATCAAAGTTGACTTTAGCATCAAGGCAAATCAGATCACCGGCACCGTTAACAACCAACGGGTTAATCTCAAGCAAGCTCATATCTGTATCGACAAATGCTTTGTAAAGATTTTTAACCAACGCCACACATTGATCAACTTGATTGCCGGTCAACTCAAGAGCGGCGGCGATTTCTTGGCCATTTGCATCAGTTATGCCTGCAACCGGGTCAACACCGACGGTTAAAATCTTTTCAGGCGTTTCAGCAGCCACTTCTTCAATATCCATACCACCTTCAGTTGAGGCAATGAAGGACACTTTAGATGTCGCGCGATCCACGAGAATGGAGAGATAAAGCTCACGTTCAATTTCGGAGCCTTCTTCTATATAAACCCTGCCGACTTCTTTGCCTTCAGGACCTGTTTGGTGGGTAATCAGGGTCATGCCGAGCATTCGATCAGCTTCAGCGCGGACGTCGTCTACAGATTTGACGACTTTAACACCGCCGCCTTTACCCCGACCACCGGCATGAATTTGTGCTTTAACAACCCATACCGGACCGCCAAGGCTTTCAGCATGCTGGACCGCCTCATCAGGAGAAAAAGCAATCCCGCCCTGCGGCACAGATACGCCAAAGCTTTTCAATACAGCCTTGGCCTGATACTCATGAATATTCATTATTGACCCTCAGATTAAATTTAATTGAGCTGAGGCTAACTGATTGACCTGAGGCAGACAAGCTTAATCGGCGCGGAAAACCGCAAAAATAAGCATTTTTAATAGCTATGTTGCCTAGTTAGGCTATTTTTCACAAATAAAGTATTACTTATTGCTGAAAGTATGAAAAATTACGACATAAAGCTCTGGATGACGGGCTTATTTTAGTTTTGGGTCAATCTTCTGACAATCTTTAATAAGCCCCTTCACGGCCGTTACAGATTTTTTAAAACCTGCCCGTTCGCCGGCATCAAGCTTGATTTCAACGATTTTTTCCACCCCTTTGGCGCCAATCACGACCGGCACTCCAACGTAAAGACCTTTTTGACCATATTGACCGTTCAAATGTGCCGCACATGGCAGAACACGCTTTTGGTCTTTCATGTAGCTTTCAGCCATTTCAATGGCAGCAGCTGCAGGGGCGTAAAAGGCAGACCCGTTTTTCAAAAGAGCAACGATTTCAGCGCCGCCATCGCGGGTTCGCTGAACAATTTCATCGACTTTTTTCTGCGTAATCCATTTCATTTTCACCAAATCCGGCAAAGGAATACCGGCAACCGTGGAATAGCGCACAGACGGCACCATCGTGTCACCATGCCCACCCAGCACAAAGGCCGTGACGTCTTTTACGGAAACATTCATTTCATCTGCAAGGAAGTAACGGAAACGGGCAGAGTCGAGCACCCCCGCCATGCCAACAACCATATTTTTAGGCAGGCCACATGCTTTTTGCAGCGCCCAAACCATTGCATCCAGCGGATTGGTGATACAAATCACAAAAGCCTTCGGGGCATATTTCTTAATGCCTTCACCGACCTGGCTCATCACTTTGAGATTAATACTCAGCAAATCATCACGGCTCATGCCTGGCTTACGGGGAATCCCAGCAGTAACAATAACAACATCTGCGCCTTTAATGGCAGCATAGGACTTTGTCCCTTTAAGATCCGCATCAAAATGACTTACCGTGGAACTTTGCGCGAGGTCGAGGGCTTTGCCCTGAGGCACACCGTCAACAATGTCAAAAATTACAACATCTCCAAGCTCTTTAAGCCCGGCAAGATGTGCCAGCGTGCCGCCGATTTGTCCGCCACCGATAAGTGCTATTTTTTTGCGTGCCATGGGAAACCTCCATAAGTGAATTGCACCTTTCAGTTACCTTTTTTAGAAGCTTGATGCAACCCCGATGCAGTCGACCTTCACCACTTCAGACCTCTTCAATCATATCTGTGCCTGAATTATGCCCGAGACCGAAATAGTCTTCCGATTGCATCTCATGTAACCTTGAAGCCGTTCGACGAAACTCAAATGCAGAGTCACCCAAAGGGTAAAGCTCAGAGGGGTCAGCCTCAGCGGAGGCCAGTAATTTTACCTTATGCTCGTAAAGTGCATCAATCAGATTTACAAATCTGATTGCTTCATTGCGCCGTTCAGGTGAGAGCACGGGAATATTATCAATGAAAATTGTATGGAAGGTTCGCGCCAATTCAAGATAGTCAACAGCGCCCAGATTAGCCGCACACAGATCTGTAAACTCAAATCGCGCCACACCTTGCGCCGAACTTGGGACAACCACCTCACGCCCTTTAACCGTAATATTAGTACGTTTAGCTTCCGCGCCACCTGTCATTCGGATAAAAGCATTATCCATTTCGCCACGGGCGAATGGGCCGATAGGTTTGAACCAAACAGGATAGCCTTTCAATCTGTCAAGGCGATAATCTGTCGGACTGTCAAGATACAGCACATCAACACGGGTTTTTAGCAAATCTATAAACGGTAAAAAGCGATGGCGATTCAGCCCGCCTTGATAAAGCTCATCCGGGATACGGTTTGAAGTTGCCACCACAATGACCCCTGCAGAAAACAAAGCCTCGAACAGACGCCCAAGAATAGAAGCATCGGCAATATCCTTAACCTGAAACTCGTCAAAACAGAGCAGTCGCGCCGATTTTGCCAAAGCAGAAGCAACAGGCGGAATGGGGTCATCCCCCCGCACGAGGCCTTGCTTAAGTTGCTGGCGATAATCATGAATACGTTCATGCACCTCCTGCATAAAAGCATGAAAATGCACGCGTCTTTTTCTTTTCTCTGTAGCACTTTCATAAAACAAATCCATAAGCATGGACTTGCCGCGCCCAACATCGCCATGAATATAAATCCCTCGTGGCGAGGATTTTTTTTTGAAAATTTGAGAGAGACCAGTCGGCTTGAGCGCGTCATGTAAGCTGTTCAGCCGCGCAACAACTTCCGCTTGACCACTGTCAGGCTGAAGAATGCCGCTCTCAATCAGCGCATTATATTTTGCGAGAGGCTCCGAGTTCATAATGAGGGTTTACTGATTTCGATGCTGTTTGACCAGCCCAGAAATAAGTCACAGAAATGAGCCAGAGTAATTAAACCTCGCGGGTCACCATCATTTTTTTAATCTCAGAAATGGCCTTGGCCGGAGATAACCCTTTAGGACAAGCCTTGGCACAATTCATAATTGTATGACAGCGATAGACGCGGAATGGATCTTCCAAGTCATCCAGACGCTCACCGGTCGCCTCGTCCCGACTGTCAATCAGCCAGCGATAAGCTTGCAGCAATACCGCAGGGCCGAGATATTTATCTGAATTCCACCAGTAAGACGGGCAGGATGTTGAACAACAAGCGCACAAAATACACTCATAAAGGCCATCCAGCTTTTCGCGATCTTCGCGGGATTGCTTCCACTCGCTTTGCGGTTGTGGCGTATCGGTTTTCAGCCATGGCTCAATAGACTGATACTGCGCGTATAGATTTGTTAAATCAGGCACCAAGTCTTTAATGACCGGCATATGCGGAAGAGGACGAACAGTAATTTTTCCCTTGGTCTCATCAAGACCTTTCGTACAGGCCAGCGTATTTTGCCCGTCAATATTCATGGCGCAAGAGCCGCAAATACCTTCACGGCAAGATCTGCGGAAGGTCAGCGTCGGATCAATCTCATTTTTGATTTTAATAAGCGCATCCAGAAGCATAGGCCCACAATCGGCAGCATCAATTTCGTAAGTATCCATGCGTGGGTTTGCCGGATCCTCCGGATCCCAACGATAAATTTTTAATGTCCGAGGTTTTTCAAGCTTCTTATCAGCTTTGTGAACAATCCCTTTTTGGACACGGGAATTTTTGGGCAGGGCAATCTCAACCATAACTGCTTCCTTAATTTATCAGTAAACGCGCGCTTTGGGTTCAATGTAGCTGATTTCATTTGTCAGCGTGTGTTCGTGGACAGGGCGATACCCAATAGTTGGCTTGGCACCTTCTTGCGTACTGCCGACCCATACCAAAGTATGCTTCATCCAGTCTTCATCATTACGATCCGGGAAATCTTCACGAGCATGACCGCCACGGCTTTCCTTGCGGGCATTTGCGCCTTCAACTGTCGTGACTGCTTGAACCACAAGATTGTCAAATTCTAGCGTTTCAATCAAATCGGAATTCCAAATCAAGGAGCGGTCAGACACGGAAATGTCGGACATGCCCTCAACAACCTTACGCATGCGCTGGCAACCTTCTTCCAATACTTCACCGGAACGGAATACTGCGCAATTTTCCTGCATAGTACGTTGCATCTCAAGGCGAAGTTCTGAGGTCGGTGTGCTGCCCTCCGCATTGCGGAAGTGATCAAGACGGTCAATAGCGTTTTGTCCGGCATCGGCTGGCATTGCCGCATGTGACTGACCGGGCGAAACCAACTCGGCTGCCCGTATTGCAGATGCGCGGCCAAACACAACAAGATCAATCAGTGAGTTGGAACCAAGACGGTTGGCACCGTGAACGGATACACAAGCCGCTTCACCAATCGCCATCAAACCGGGAACAGTTCGATCCGGTTCACTTTCAGTCGGATTCAGTACTTCACCATGATAATTGGTCGGAATACCGCCCATATTATAATGCACAGTTGGCAAAACCGGAATTGGCTCTTTAGTGACATCCACACCTGCAAAAATGCGCGCACTCTCTGAAATACCCGGCAGGCGTTCTGCCAGCACATCGGGGTCAAGGTGATCTAGATGCAGATAGATGTGATCGTTTTGTGGCCCGACACCGCGCCCTTCACGAATTTCAATCGTCATGGAGCGCGAAACAACATCGCGGGACGCCAAATCTTTAGCAGATGGCGCATAGCGTTCCATAAAACGCTCACCTTCGGAGTTAATGAGAATACCGCCTTCACCGCGTGAACCTTCGGTAATCAGACAACCTGCACCATAAATACCCGTTGGGTGGAATTGGACAAATTCCATATCCTGTAACGGTAATCCGGCACGCACGGCCATGGCAGAACCATCACCTGTACATGTGTGGGCAGACGTCGCCGAGAAATAGGCACGCCCGTATCCACCTGTCGCCAGAATGGTTTCATGCGCTCTGAAACGATGAAGTGATCCGTCGGCCATGCACAATGCAGTGATACCAATGCATCGGCCTTCATCATCCATCATCAAATCAAGCGCGAAATACTCAATAAAAAATTCAGTCGAATGACGAAGTGATTGTCCGTAAAGCGTGTGTAAAATTGCATGACCTGTGCGGTCAGCAGCTGCGCAGGTGCGCTGGGCAATACCTTCGCCAAAATTAGTGGTCATACCACCAAAGGGGCGTTGATAAATCTTACCTTCATCGGTTCTGGAGAAAGGCACACCAAAATGCTCAAGCTCATAAACCGCCTCAGGGGCGTTACGGCAAAGATATTCAATCGCGTCTTGATCGCCAAGCCAGTCTGACCCCTTCACGGTGTCATACATGTGCCAGCGCCAATCATCATCACCCATATTGCCAAGCGCGGCAGAAATACCGCCCTGCGCGGCAACTGTGTGTGATCGCGTTGGGAAAACTTTTGAAATACATGCTGTTTTGAGACCCCGTTCGGCACAACCAAGCGCAGCACGCAAGCCTGAACCGCCAGCGCCAACAACAACAACATCATAAGTGTGGTCTATATATTCGTATTCACTCATTCTTTACTCCACGCGCGGCCGTTTAGGCCAGTGTAAGTTTCAAGATGGCCAGTACACTTGAGGTACCGACAGCTAAGGCAAAAAAGGTATTCAGAATAAGCGCCAAGAGTTTGGCCATATGACCATGGATATAGTCTTCTATAACGACTTGTAAACCCAAACGCATGTGCCAAACCATACTAAAAATCAATAAAAGCATGACAAGCGCCACAATCGGGCGAGACAGAAAGGCTGTGACGGTCACATAATCAGCCCCTGCATGAGCAACCATTGCACTGACGAAGAAGACGGCAAGCGGAATATTGGCCAGCGCAGTGACACGTTGAAGCCAAAAATGCTCCGTACCTTTTTTGGCGGATCCAAGACCCCGCACGCGAGAAAGCGGTGTACGCATTTCAGACATTAAAATGCTCCCATGAATTTATATGCCAAAACCCAGCTAATTAGGGTCAGAAGGATAGGTATCACCGTTGCTCCGCGTGAAATCCATTCAACCGCGGAAAGCTCAAATCCGGCACCAGTATCCCAAATAAAATGTTTAATACCACCAAACATATGGTGAAACAGCGCCCATGTGTAACCAAACAGAACCAGTCGTCCTATCCAACTTCCTGCCACGCCCTGAAAAAGGGCAAAAGCTTCAGGCCCGGTTGCAGCCGCCATTAACCACCAAACAAGCAATAAAGTACCCGCGTAAAGAGCGACGCCCGTTGCACGATGCAAAATGGATAGAAACATTGTCAGCGTCCAGCGATAAATCTGGATATGAGGCGAAAGCGGCCTCTGACGGGTTTCTCCGTTAACTGTTTTATCTGCTGTATCTGACATTCTCACTTCCCAAGTTCATCTACCACTTATACTCTTCACGCTTAATAATGTCATCCTCGCCAGTGCGACAGGTCGGCGCAGGGAAAATACAAAATAAAGCTGTGTTCAAGTGGTGTTTAGGTCTCCATTTCCTGAATCGCTGACGCAATGGCAACAACGCGCTTTGCCTGTTCCAGATGCAGTAATTCCGTCATTTTTCCGTTCACTTTTAGCACGCCCTTACCGGCATTTTCCGGGTCTTCAAAAGCAGCAATAATGTTTTCAGCCTCATTAACCTCTTCAAATGTGGGAGCAAACAGCCTATTGGCGGTTTCAATCTGATTGGGGTGTATCAAGGTCTTTCCGTCAAAACCAAGTGCAGTACCGTGTTCACACTCCTGACCCAAACCATCAAGGTCAGCGATGTCATTAAACACCCCATCAAGAACGCCGATATTATAGGCGCGCGCCGCCGTCACCATTTTGGAAAGGGCATAGAGCATTCCATCGCGTCTGACATGACGCTCAGACGTCACCCGAATCTGCATGTCTTTCGCTAAATCATTCGTGCCAGCAATAAGGCAGGTCACCCTTGGATGCCCTGCAATATCGGGGCAATTTAAAACTGCATGGGGTGTTTCTATCATTACCCAAAGAGGCAACTCTGCCGGTAAACCAGAAATATCCAGGTCTAACTTGCCATTTATTTTTGGCAATAATATCGCATCCGGCATCTCATGGCTTTGGAGTTCTGCAAGCGCTGCAATATCTGCCTGACCAAAAATTCCCGATGAGTCATTTATCCGGACAATCCGTTCTCGCTTACCGAAACCACCCTCACGCAGATGCGACACGGCTGTGTCACGCGCAAGCTGTTTATCATCCGGTGACACCGCATCTTCTAAATCAATAATGATACAATCCGCAGGAAGAGAACGCGCCTTTGTTAGCGCCCTATCATTACTTCCCGGCATAAAGAGCGCACTGCGCCTTGGATGAAGACGGGTGTCGGACGAATTCATTTTAAGTTTTGGCCTTTAAGTGACGTTCGACAAGTTCCTCAGCGATTTGAACAGCATTCAACGCCGCCCCTTTTCTTAGATTGTCGGAAACCACCCAAATATTCAGCCCGTTTTCAACAGTCGGGTCTTTACGAATACGCGATACAAAAGTCGCATAATCACCCACACATTCAACCGGCGTGACATAACCACCATCTTCTCTTTTATCGACGACCAGCAAACTAGGGGCCTCACGCAAAGCTTCGCGCGCCTGTTTTTCATCAATCGGCTTGGCGAACTCAATCGTCACGGCTTCTGAGTGCCCGACAAATACAGGCACACGAACACAGGTCGTGGTCATTTCAATGGCTGGATCGAGAATTTTTTTTGTCTCGACAACCATTTTCCATTCTTCCTTGGTACTTCCATCATCCATAAAAACATCAATGTGAGGAATGACATTAAAAGCAATCTGCTTCGTGAAATTCTCCTTCACAGTCTCATCATTCACAAAAATGCCTCGGGTCTGGGTGAATAATTCATCCATAGCGGCATTGCCCGCGCCTGAAACGGATTGATAAGTCGACACCACAACGCGTTTGATTTGGGCAATGTCGTGAAGAGGTTTTAAGGCAACAACCAGTTGGGCGGTTGAGCAATTTGGATTGGCAATAATATTTTTCTTTGAGTAGCCCGCCAATGCTTCAGGATTAACTTCGGGGACAATCAACGGGACATCCTCATCCATGCGGTAGAGCGAACTGTTATCAATCACGATACATCCTGCAGCCGCAGCTTTCGGCGCGAATTCTTTTGTTGCGGAAGAACCGCAAGCAAACAACGCGATATCGGCTTTTGACCAATCAAAGTTTTCCATAGCGGAAGCTTTAAGTGTCTTGTCACCAAAGCTTATTTCTCGGCCCTGTGAGCGGCGAGAAGCCAACCCGAAAACTTCTGTCGCCGGAAAGCCGCGTTCTGACAAAATATTCAGAATTTCTCTGCCGACATTTCCGGTCGCACCGGCAATGGCAATACGATAGCCCATTATGAATATTGCTCCTGCAACTCATTCAACGACGCTAATACCGCATCGCCCATTCCCACAGTGCCGACTTTTCCCATGCCGGCCTGCATAATATCTCCACAACGAATGCCCTTATCCAAAACATGCGTCACAGATGCTTCCAGCAAATCTGCATCCTGACCACGATTAAAACTATATCTCAGCGCCATTGCAAAAGACATGATAGTGGCAATCGGATTGGCAATGCCTTGCCCAGCAATATCAGGCGCAGAACCGTGTACGGGTTCATACATGGCTTTGGAACGACCTTCATCATCTGCCGCGCCGAGCGCCGCAGACGGCAACATGCCAAGTGAGCCGGTCAACATCGCAGCTACATCCGATAACAGGTCACCAAATAGATTATCCGTTACCAAGACATCATATTGCTTCGGATTTCGAACAAGTTGCATGGCACAATTATCAGCCAGTACATGCTCAAGCTCAAGTTCGGGAAACTCATTACCTATGACGCGGGTGACTTCCTCATTCCAAAGAAGGCCACTTTCCATTACATTGCGTTTTTCAGCCGAAGCCAGTCGCTTGTCTCTTTTCATGGCGAGGTCACCGGCGACACGGGCAATACGTTCAATTTCATATGTCTCATAGACCTGAGTGTTCACGCCGCGTCTTTGACCATTACCAAGATCTTCAATCCCGCGCGGCTCACCGAAATAAACCCCGCCGGTCAATTCACGTACAATCAGAATATCCAGACCTTCAATAATATCGCGCTTTAAAGAAGACGCATCAGCAAGGGCTGAAAAGCAAATTGCCGGACGTAAATTAGCAAACAGCCCCAATTCACCCCGCAATCTGAGAAGCCCCGCTTCGGGGCGCACATCATAAGCAACACCATCCCATTGAGGTCCACCGACAGCACCAAGCATGACCGCGTCGGATTGATGTGCTTTTTCCATCGCAGCATCTGAAATCGCCTGACCATGCGCATCATAGGCACATCCGCCAACAAGATCTTCATCTATGGTGACATCAAATCCGCGCTGTGTGCCGAACCAGTCAATGATACGTCGCACTTCAGCCATTACTTCCGTACCTATACCATCGCCCGGAAGCATTAATATTTTACCCATGGGGTTACCTCTTATTAAAAGCCAGATTTTCTAGAATTAAATGTGTCTAGACCCATCTAAGACTTATTTTAAACTCATTTAACGCCATGCAAGTTGATTGCGTTCGGCTTCAAAAGCGTCAATTTTTTCACTTTTTTTCAAGGTCAGACCAATATCATCCAAACCTTCTATGAGACAATTTTTTCTGAACGGATCAACATCGAAAGCAATCGCTTCACCATTTGGACGCGTGATGGTTTGCGCCTCAAGATTAATCGACAGCACTGTGCCGTTGCCTTGCTTGGCATCGGACATTAGTTTGTCAACTTCAGCCTGAGGCAGTGCAATCGGCAAAATGCCGTTCTTGAAGCAATTATTGAAGAAAATATCTGCAAAACTCGGCGCGATTACACAGCGGAAGCCAAAATCCAGCAATGCCCATGGCGCGTGCTCTCGGCTGGACCCACAGCCGAAATTATCGCCGGCAACCAGAATTTGCGACTGACGGTAATCCGATTGATTAAGAACAAAATCCTCAATTTCAGACCCGTCAGGACGAAAGCGCATTTCATCAAAAACATTTGCGCCCAAACCGGAGCGCTTAATTGTTTTCAAAAACTGCTTTGGCACAATCATGTCCGTATCGACATTAATCATATCAAGCGGAGCGGCGATGCCTTCAAAAGTTGTAAATTTTTCCATTAGCTTAGCCTCTGATTAAAAGTCACGAATATCGACAAAATGACCGCGAATGGCGGCTGCAGCCGCCATAGCAGGCGAAACAAGATGCGTCCGACCTTCACGACCCTGACGCCCTTCAAAATTTCTGTTCGACGTTGACGCACAACGTTCCTGCGGGGATAGTTTATCCGCATTCATTGCCAGACACATAGAGCATCCCGGGTCACGCCATTCAAAACCGGCATCAAGGAAAACCTTATCTAGACCTTCTTCTTCAGCCTGCTTTTTGACGAGACCAGAACCCGGCACAACCATCGCATTAACACGGTCAGACACTTTTTTGCCTTCAATCACTTTTGCGGCGGCGCGTAAATCCTCAATCCGGCTATTGGTGCAAGACCCGATAAAAACGCGGTCAATCTCAATTGACTGAACCGGCATATCTGCCTCCAGCCCCATATAGGCCAGCGCACGCTCTGTTGCCTTGCGACGCGCTTCATTGTCAATCGCGGCAGGGTCGGGGACGCGGCCATTGATGGAAATCACATCCTGAGGGCTTGTTCCCCATGTAACGAGTGGTGGCAAATTAGCCGCATCAATCGTGATTTCACGGTCAAAAACAGCATCAGAATCAGAGCGCAATGTTTGCCAATAAGCGACGGCAGCTTCCCAGTCTGCGCCTTTTGGCGCTCTTGGTCTGTCTTTTAAATACTC
>CENJ01081716.1_pt1 | contig 21635 bp, 29 predicted proteins | sample 356161 | NCBI WGS metagenome assembly CENJ01 (sample SAMEA2619531, study PRJEB7988) | marine metagenome | biome: marine biome (ENVO:00000447); feature: surface water layer (ENVO:00002042); material: "saline water (ENVO:00002010), including plankton (ENVO:xxxxxxxx)" | depth 5 m
AACCTGAAGTAACGCTGAACATCTGCGTAGTTGACTTTCCTACCGTCTTTGGTGACGAACAGGTACTTAGACCCAAACGCCTTTAAGGAAAGACCCTCTAACAGTTTGATAATCTCCGTATCCTGAACATAAGCAATGTTCTTGCCGCCCTTCTTACCAACGAACTCGATTGAGGCGAAGTTGTTCCGCATAAACTTAACGTGGTTTGGTCCTAATGTGATGGCTCCGAAGGTTTCGATCTCGACCTTTTCACCATCCACAGTCTTGAACGCCGTGTTCCCCTCTTTGCCTGGTCGAATACCAGTCTCCATCATAATCGCTGTAATCAGAGCCGAGAGTTTGATGACCTCATCACCAGACTTGAGGTCTTTCTTTACCTGTATGGCGATCTTATTATAGTCACGAACCAAAGCGTGCATCTTGTCGATCTTCTTACCGAGGGTCAGATGCTCGTTCTCGAACCTATCCGTGATCCTCTCAATGTTCCCTGTCTCATCCACTTCGACCACGATGTTCTCAGGTAAGAAGTTACGCAACTCTTCAGGGATAGCGGCTCGAAGTGGGGCTTGGGCTTTCGCCATCTCGATGGCTTGATACCCCTTGAAGGCTTGCTTGCCAACATCAACCAAAGCATCCCGTATCGACTTACCTTGGGTCAGAACATCTCTCGCCTGGTAGATAATGGCGTTTCGCCAAGAGTACGCCTTAGCGTGTTGATCAGTCGTTCCAATCCAAGCGTCCAAGTATTCGGTCATCGCGGGAAGGTCTTTTACATACTTGACGAAGGCTCGACCCCGTTTGGATCGAGAAGCCTTGTCCCTGCCTTTGAAATCTGAGGTCGCGCTGTCACCGTAAGGCTTCAAGACTTGGAGGAGTTTTTTAAATGCTTTCCCAGCGTTTACAACGTGGCGATCCCGAGCCTTTTGATCCCGCTTCCACTGGGTCGATGTTCTCAAGCTGTTCATTACTCTTACCTCGCTTCAAGCACCTTGATCTATGCAGGCAATAAGCAAATTAATGAATAGTGTGTCTATGAAAGGGGGAAAGTAGGAACGATGAACGAGGGAACCCCAATGAAAAAAATCGCTGAACCATATGATTGCTGGAAGGACGGACTTAGAGGGCGTGCATTGGCAGAATGTTATATGCGCTTCCCTGATGATCTTGGTCCTGACGACATTGCGCTTGTAAGAAAATACTTCCCCAACTTCAGCGGTGGCTACTCTCGTCCAAGCAAACCTCGTCTTACAGAAAAAGCAAAAGAGCAGGTAGCAGAGAACTTGGTAGCGTATGCGATCAAGGGTTTGAAAGCGCGTAAGGGCGTTTCCTTTCTGAACTCGTTGCTCTCCAAGGGCTATGCGCTCAGTTATAAGCAGCAGGAATGGTTCAAGAACATCGATGGAAGTAACAAACGGTACACGGATCGGATGCCCGCTGGGATCAAGGTTCGACCGAGCACATCGCACGAAGTCTTATTTGATCCGAAAGCCTCTTCGCCACAGGCGACCAAGTGGGTTGAAGAGAATGTCGGCTACACGGAAAAAGGGTCGCACTGGTCATTGTTGGGCAAGCCTTCGAGAAGCGTGGCTCAACCTGCTGCCCCCTCTCCTGCGCCATCGGCTCCAAGCGGCGGCGCGGCTATCATTGATAGAGAGAAGAAACTTTTGATTCTCGACCAACTTTTGTCGAGGCGTCCAGATGGGTTCTTACAGTCTATTCGGGATCAACTGGCAAAAGGTAAGGCATTGTCTGAAGCACAACTCAAAGCGGTGCGGCACAACTTATACAAAAACAGAATGAGGGATCAGGCGAATATGTTTAGAACAGCGAGTGAAGTGCTTGAAGATACTTGGTTCGGGAAAACTGCGAGAGGGTCTTTCTTCTCAGGTGAACCTAAAGAGAGAAAGATGCAACGCATCTGGAACCGAATGATTGGAATGGCACGAGATGAGAACGGTCCTGTCTACGAACTGATCGAGCGGATTCTTGCAAAGATTGTCGAAGATATGAGCATCGACGACATGAAAGAGTACCCCGACGTAGAATGGGACGACATCATGAACGGAAGATACGACGTGTTCAAGCATCACGACGAATGGATCGAAACGCTTATGGACAGGGATCGTAAGTTCAAATCGCTGGTCGATGAGTTTTTAAGACTTCGAGAAAAAGACATAGACGAAGACGGGAACCTTACCCGTTTGAATGAAAGAGAAGAAGAGCGTTTTCTTTTTGATATGAACATTGAGTTCGAGCGCATCTTGGAGAAGATTTACCCAGGGTTCGACGGAAATGGTGACCCTTTGGAAGATATGTACAGGGACAGTCTTTATGATGCCGCCGATTTCGAGGCTTACTATAATGAAGTCGCATACGGACCACTTTAGAAGACAGGTATGAACTCAAGACAACTACAAGCAGCGTGGTTCTCTCAGGCTTCTAATAAGTGGCCCTTGGACACTTATATTCAAACCTCTGGTTGGAATGATCGCGATTTCTGGAGCATCATCGAATATGTTGGCTGGGGCAAAAAGACCTACAACTATCGAGAGATTGAAGAACTCCTGATTGGTGAGTTGAGTACGAATTCTGGTCCTTGGTTTACGAAGACCTACTATAAGTTCGAGGCAGTATTGATCGACAAAATCAATCAGTGGGAGCGCAAAAGCGATAAGAGATTGCCACTGGGGGACGATGGGTTCTCTGATTTGGTTTCCCATATCATTGGCTTGGGTAGTAAAGAATACTGGCAAGCGATGCGCGATCCTGAACTTGCTCTCAAAAGAGCGGAGTCAGGGGACTACAAAGAGTCCTTCGGTTACGCCATTCCTTCCAGAAACGATTACGGCGGTATCTAATCGCAAGTCAGTTTTGAGGGACAGGTGGTACGACTGTGTTGTCTTTAACTGGTTTGGCGTCTACCGTTTCGGCATCCTTGGGCGTGGTGTTCCACGAACTGCCACAACCAGACTTGCTTGCTTGGGAGCAAGAGATCAATAAGAGAAATGGGAGAATAGCCGTATTGGGGAGCAGTCCGTATTTCATCGCGGCTCACCTTGTATTCGTTCAACTCCCCCCTACTCTACCCATCCGATAGGGCTTCTATGTTTCCCATACTTGGTAAACCGACGAAAGACGGGAGCCATGTGCATAATCTGTGTAGAGTTTGAGAAAGAGAAAATGACCACCAGAGAAGCGCGGCGAGCGTTGTCTGAAATGGTCATGACCGAAAGCCTTGATAAAGAACACGCTAAAGAGGTGGAGCATATGCTGAACAAGGCTGACGGGTATTGGTTCCCTGAATGGGATATTTATCTACCTTACGGTACGGGCGAGTCAGATTAGCCGCCCAAAATGAAGTGTGTGCCGTCACGCTAAGTGCTTGAAATTAATACTTAGTCCAGTCGAACCAGTCACTAAATGGGGGGTCGGTATCAGGTTCGTATCTGTCCATGCCTTCGATACCGTAGAGAGACATATGTCTCTCGATAGCGGCGCGGGCGTATTCGATCATGTGTGAGGGATCGCCACCTTGGAAAACGCGAATCTTGTTTCCATTATGAAGCGTAATCGTGGGGTCGCCCTTTTTGACCTTGGCTTGGTCAATGAACTCGTAAGGGGTGCCTTTGGCATACTGCCCACAAGAAAAAAGCCCCGAATACTCATTAGGGCTTCCCTTTTCCCGAACGCCGTTATCTCTCAAGAAAGAGATGTGCTTTATAGCGTGAGGGTATTTCAACGATCCGCTTCCATAATGAACGCCTAACTACAAGTCACAATAATCAACACTTATAGTCAGATAACCAACGCCGTCAGCGTTTCACCATCGTCTGTTGGTAGCGGTTTCGTGTACTCTTAAAGTTATATGCTTGAGGGTCTTCAAACACATCGAACGCAAACTGATGACCCCCAAGCGGTTGCCACCCTTCAGCAAATAACACCGCAACCTTCTCTTCAAGGTCTTCTGCACTTTTCGCTTCCACGATCTTGTATTGTAGAACTACACGAGGCTCATACACACTCTCAACGCTCTCAACTGGCGTGGGTGTTGAACAACCTACGAGCATCAGGAACCCAACTACAACCAACATATATTCTAACCTCCCCCTCAAAAACATAATGAGGGACAACTACTCGTGCCAGTCCATCTCACCATCATACTCAGTATTCAAGTTCTCAATGTGGTAGTTGAGTATCAGACTAAGCCCCTCTTCATAGGACATAACCTCATAGTTGATACCAAGTAGTCTAAGCATCTTTTGTATATAGGACATTGTTTGAACCCACCTCTATATTATCCACCGAAGGATAAACACTCTGATCTTGTTTACCTCTAATAATACAGACAACACGCTCTGTACCGTCACCCCCAACACACTCAGACTCGAAGAATGACAAAGCAGCCTTGCCACTCCACTCTGCTTGCAATACGGGAGTGCGGATCGCCCCCGTGATTTGGTTCTCAATCACACCTGTCCAAGTCACCAATGTCATTCCCCTCTCTCCTCTCGAAGTCTGCGCGCTAACTAAGTAAATGTTTTACATGTGACCGTTTGTAGTCCAATGTCGGTATACAAAAACAATACCCGTAATGAAAGCGTAAGAAGTCTCCCCAATGACAGCAAACAAGTTTACCCCCTTGACGACAATCATACCTTATGGTCAAACTCGGATACCTGTTGCTTCTCTCTCACATAAGAGAAGCATAGGTAACAATCAATATGGTTATGTCGAAGGGCAACCCAAGGGGTTTAGTTACCTATACCCCTATCAAACGGGGGGCAAGTGTACTCGTTTGGAGGGGCGAATGAGTCAATACTTGATTGATACACAATGCAGTAATGACGGCTTTGTGTGTTCAAACGGGGGGTTACGGGTTTTGTTGACTGGTGAAAAAAACCAAACCAGCGCGAAACTTGTAAGCCAAAAGTTCAACTTTAAGTCTAAAAGGTTCCACCCCCTTGGAACCTGTAAACCCACACATACAAAATCAAAGGAGGATAAACATGCCTGCACCTGCACTCGCACAAACTGAACCATCTAATGTCTACGGATTTACCTTATGGAAGCACGGCAACTTGCCTGTGTACCGTGAGCAGAACAAGTGGGTAGTTCATTACCCTGATGGTCGAGAGCAGGAGTTTGCGTCTGGGCGTGCTTTGATGCGTGGGTTGCACAATGGGCGAGATCCCCACATTCCAGTTGAGCGGTACTTCAAAAAGAAAGCCGAGAGAATGAAGCAGAATATCTCAGCAGGTGTGTATCAGCCGACTACGCTGGATATTTTTGGGATCAAAGACTTTGAGATCAAGAAACACGAGAAACGTGAGGAGCTTAAATCCTCGGCCTTAACTCCTCCTCAAGACTCCTCCTCATCGTTGGGGATTGATCTCGCAGCGCGTGGACATGAAGTTAGGAAGTTACTCTTTGCTGGCTTCGGTAAACGAATCATCAAGATGGGCTATGACCCAGAAGATGTATTACAAGATGTGTACTTGGGTTTGCTTGCGCGTAACCGAGGCAAATGCCCTTGGGATGCGACTAAGAGTAGTTTCGGTCATTATGTTCACATGGTCTGTGGTTGTATTGTGAGCAACTACCATCGCAAGCACAACAGGGTGAACATGAATGAGCGCACAGGTGTTCGTGGTATTGACGACCATCGGTTTGTCGAGATTGATGTAGCATCGAGCAACTTGTGCAAGGTTCGTTCTGACCAAGGCGACAGTCTTGAGGAGGGTGACATGCTCGGTGAGATTTTGTCGATGTTGAAGTCGCAAGATCAAGATGTGTTGTTTGACAAGGAGCATTCCCGCAAGGAGTTATCTATTCGGGTTGTTCCTATGTTGGTGAGTGGTTGGAAGCGTCGCGAGATCAGCAAGGCGTTGGGTATCCGTGAAGGTGTGATCACGCGGTGTATCAACTACATCCGCCTGATGTGCCGAGATCTTTTTGCGGTCTAAACTCCAATAAAGCGATTATGGTTTCCCCTCTTTATACGGGGAAAAGGACTTTCCCCACTCTTCGGACAACACAAAAGGGATGGAGAAGAGGATGTTTGTTATCGCCAAGTACGCTGAAGGCACTGGACACCCTGCCTTTATGGATTTGTTCAAGCAATCGGCTTGCAGCGTAGATTTTACAGCGGAAGGTTATGTTTGCCACACCAAGATGAAGTATGACGACTTCATCAAGTGGTACAACGACCACAACATGACCCAATACGATTGGGCAGAACGAGATACAGAACTCATCAGCAACACTGCGATCCTTGTCAAAGGCAAATGCGCGGTCATCGACGACAAACTGTGCGTCTTTATCGCTGAAGACGATTCCCTCATCTCAGACAGGGAAGCCAAGGCGTGTGGGTTATGGGGCAAGATCCTCGATAAACTCTACGAAAGCCACCTCGCTAAGTAATATTTTCTCAAAAACTCACAGCGTTTTGTTCTGGTGACGGGTCCTTGTAAGTGAGGGTGCCAGATGAAAGGTGGTGAGCATGAACAAGATCAACGTGAAGCTAACGAAGGAGCAGGTAGCAGCCCTGCTTGAGATCCTTGAAGGTGAAGACCTTGGGGATATCGAATCGGCAATCGTGCAAGCGGAGGCAAACACCCGTGGCGTCAAGAGCGTAGTCAAGACGCTCTTGGGGCGTGATGTGTTCGTTCGCGACGATAGGGGGTGGTGCTAACTTTAACGCTAAAAGTTCAACTTTAACGCTACAAGTTCAACTTTAGACCTAAAAGTTCAACTTTTACTCTTAAAGTTACTACTTTTAGGTCTAAAGTTCAGATGACGCAATCGCAGTGCCAGCATCCATCAGGTCGGCAGAGCCGTCCTTGGCAATCGACGCGCCCAAGGTAGGTAACAAGGGATCTTTGGTCTTGGTCTTTTTCTTGGTTTTGGGCTTCACTGAATGAGATTCATTTTTTTGAATCCGCTTTTTGGGCTTCGATTCGTACTTGATCCCCTTCGGCTTCCAACCAGCAGGCTTACGCAAAGACGGATGAAGCAAATCGTTACACCCACTACACGCAAACCGACCATGTGAGTCTGGGTAGACACACCCAGCAGGCAACTCGCTCTTACAACTCGTGCAATAGGTTCGCTCTGCTCCACTGGCTTTGTCTTCCCTCACCTTCGCTTCAAAGAGTTCGTACACCCGCTGCCCGTAAAGCCAAGACGGAACCTCGATGACCTTACCCTCTTCAAGCCAAGAGCAAATACGCTTGGTGATGATCTTGTAGGTCTTACCATCCCAATCGTCCTCGGTGAGAACTTTCCAGTTCCCCAAAGCACCGCCGCTTCGATAAAACGCGCCCATGTCTTTAGGGGCGGAGGAGCTTGAAGAGGAGTCTGAAGAACCCATCTCCGCATGATTCGTTTGTTCGGCTGCTCGGTCGGGAACACTTGATCCCACCAACTTTCCTTGATCGGTCTTCTCAAACCAATACTCCGAATAACCAATCTCAAGAATACTCTCGAACTTCTTCGAGCCAATCCTCGACCACCCGAAGTGGTCACGGGCTACTTTCTTAGCCCAAGAAATAGGACGACTGCGTAAGACACCCTTAGCGGTCGTAAAGTGAGAGAGACCGTCCCGAATAGCCTCCGCAGCCGTCCTTAATGTTGGTTCCGCAGTGGTAACCTCCTCGTCAAGTTGTGTGTGTAGTTCATCAAACATTATCCTGCCCTCAATGACTTGCGTTGAATCCTTCCACCCGTCATCAACTCGCTCAACTTCTTCACGAGCAACTTAGGGATCTCGCTTACAGTGTCAGCCTGTACAGCGTCAGGGAACAGGTTGAGCACATACCGTGCGTCGTACCCAACACCCACACCGATGATGTGCCAGCCTCGCTCCTTGGCGATACGGATTTGGCGATTGATGATGGGAACATTCCCACCATTGGGCCACCCATCAGTCACCACGAAGATGATCTTGTTGTCCTCATCGCGGTACTCAAGGTTATCCATCGCAAACTGGATACCATCAGCCAAAGGCGTACCACCATCGGCTCGGAGTTCACCGAAACGGCTCTCCGCTTGACGGTAAGGCTCATCGAAGCCCTTGATAATGTCGTGGGTCACTGAGTATGTGCGGTGGTGGTTACCGTTGGTACCCATCGGGTTACGCTCGCAGTAGTTACCGCTTCGAATACCGTGAACCATCACCTTGGCTCCAAGGCTGTCCAATGGCATCGCGATAGAAGCCGCAATCTGACCAGCCTCACGAAGCATCCCGTACATCGAACCACTCTCGTCTACGCAAACCGCAGCCGCCGTGCTGGGAAGTTCCTCTTCGTCAACTCGCTTGAACGCTCGGTCAGGTCGCTCGAAAGACGATACCTGAGAGTAAGTGTTTACGAGATTGCGAGCCGACAACTTCTTACCCTTGCGGCAACCGTCCTCAACGATGACCTCATCCTGCCCCATCACGATTTGACGCATACGAGCCAGAAAGTAAGCACACTCACGGCGAACACTCTTGGTGATCTCCTTGCCGTAACGCTTGTGGTGCTCCTTGTTCGCCTTCGGGAACACGATCCTGTCTTCACTCTCGGAAGCAGGGTTGTACGGAGCCTCGCCCTCGCGAACATCGCGGGTCAGTTCTTCTTCTTGGATCTTGACCGTCTCGCCACCCAAGGCTTGAGCGTAATCCATCAGGTCGGCTTGACCGTCGTTCTCGATGGAGTCCATCAGACCCTTCAACTTCTGACTGTCAGCGGTGTTGTCAGTGTCGCCACCAGCACCACCCCAGTTCTCAGATGGGTTCTGGGGAGCCGATCCCTCACTCTGAGAAGATTCGCCCTGATCCTTACCCTCACCTGCTGAGTCGGGTCGTGACCCGTCCCACAAGTTGTCGATCTTGCCATCGGTGTCTTCGCCGTCCTCACCTTCAGAGTCGCCTTGCTCGTCACCCTCTGATCCCTTTTCGGTGTCAGACCCTTCATCAGCCTTGTCACCCTCTGAACCAGAACCCTCGGAGTCCTCACCGTCCTGCTCGTCACCCTCTTGGGCTTCGCCGTCCTTGTTCTCGTTGTCGGCTTCATCAGAGTCGTCGAACTTGATGGTTTCACCAGAACCGCCGTTGCCGTCCTGCTGATCGCCGTCCTGCTCATCACCAGTCTCGATGGAGATACCACCATCTTGGCTTTCACCCTCACCGTCACCCTCTGAAGGCTTAGGCTTGTCCATGATCTCCTGCCACCCACACACAGTGCAAGTGATGGCGATCTTGTCGTCCTCAAAACGAACAGCCTTAGAGCGCAACTTAGAAGCAGGTGCCTTGCAGTTAGGACAGCAAGCCTTTTCGCTCTTGCCGTCGCCCTCACCCTGACCATCACCCTCACCCTCTTGCTCGTCGGGAGTGCCGCCAACCTTTTCCATCAGGATAACGAGATCCAATGCCAACTTGGTCGAAAGCATGTTGTTCTGACGAGTGGTTTCAATCGCCTCGGGCGTGGACACATCGACCATCGCCTCTTTCATCATTGGCTTGCCTTCGCCTGAGATAATCAGGTCGCAGACCTCGGGATGAGTTTCGCGGTAAGCGTTGATCGCGTTCTTTTGGAGAGCGGTCTTGTAGCCAAGCCCAAGATCCCGAACCAGACCCATAAGAGCCGAGATAGGAGTCAGGTCAGCACCAGCCTCTTCACGCGACTTGTCTTCCATCGTCAGAATGAAGTCCTGAAGGGCAACCATCTTATTCCGAACACCAGGGTACATCGCACACAACAGACGCTCGATGTAAATGTCCTCAAAGATGTTCGCAGCCTGAAGAAGCAAACCTTTGTAGGGTCCCCAGTTCTGGACGCTGTTCCATCGAGGTAGGACGATAGCCGCCACCTCTTCGTATACCAACTCCTCTTGGCGAGTGTACAGGTCGTGACCCTCTTCGTGAATGCAACCGCCAACAGATGCGTTTTTCACATTCTTGGAAGCCGTGGGAGGCATAGCCGCAATGTGGATGCGCTTCTTTGGTGGGTAGTACCCTTGATAGTTCACCTCGTCTACGATCCCTTTAAGGATCTCAGGAGTCATCGCACTCTTTGGGTAATCCCGTGCGAAGTCACACAGTTTGTCGATTAGAAGCCGTGCTGGAAAGTACGCTACGATACAGTATCCAGAACCACCAACATGAACCTTCGGTGGGGTCTTCCCTAATGGTAACGCCAGAGCGTTGACCGTGGCTTGATGCGTACTCTGCAACAGAGCCGTTGAACTGATTACACCCTTCTCACCTTTGGTGCGTAGGATGCCTGGGTTTTTTCCTGCGAAACTCATGTCTCTCACCTCATGAATAATGTGGGCTTATCTGCCCTTCACTATGGATACCGATTGGAAACTGAATCAGCCCCCCTATCCATTTAGAAATCTGATCTTTTTTTCGACCGTCCTCCCTTTCACTATGGATACCGATCACGATTCAAATCAGCCCCCCCATACGTTCTATATATAGGGGGAAATTTATTTTATTTTTTTCTTCAGTAGGGGGGGCTGATCATAGGTGGGGTCGGTATCCATAGTGAAAGAGGGAAGGAAAACAATCCCAAGGAAACTTTCAAAAAATAACCCCGAGGGGGGGGCTGATTTTCTCCCCAATCGGTATACACAGTGAAAGAGGGGGAAACCCCACAAACCCGAGGCTACAAGCCCAAGGAGACTGAACATGGAAAACTTTACCGCTACTGAGATTCTGGCACTCGCAAACGCAATCAACGCTGCCGCTAAGAAGGCTGCACAAACTGAGATGGCTCCCACGGGTCTGGATAAAAAGGGCAACATCGAGAAAACGCAAGCCGTTGACTTCACCGTCCGTGTCACTGGCGACCTTGGACGCGCAATGGATGGCGATAAAAAGTCCACCAGTTCTGTTCTCAACAAGCTGACCATCGCGCTTCTTATCAAGCGTATGGGATGCACCAAAGAGGCTGCACTTGAAACCCTTGCTGAAGTAATGCAAGAGTCGATGGTTCTCGGCAAAGACCGCAAGGCTGCGAAAAAGGTTCTCGATGAGGTAGGCATTACCGCTGCCGAGAAGGAGTTCGACGCTAAGGTGATTAGCAAACTGCCCCGTACCCCAGTGATGGGTAAAGTGGCAGCAACCGTCAACATCGAGAAAGTTGCATAAACTTTCGATAAGGGGGGGCTGATAGCCCCTCCGTTCGGAATACACAGTGAACACACATTCTGAGGCGTGAACGTCCAAGGAGCCAAACATGAAAACGAATCTTGAAAATCTTACACAAGCGCAAATCGAAGCAGCGATGATCACTTGTGTAATCGACGGTCACAAAGACTTGAGCCTCATCGACTATCTGTCTGAAGTACACGGGATGACGGTTGAGGAATACCAAGCCGCCCATCCGGGTGCTCCCGTAGTGTCCAACCTCCTTTTGGAGATTGAGTCCGCAACCCAGCCCAAGGTCACACGACGGGCAGGTAAGCAACTGGAAGATCTGCGCGTAGCGTTCGCTGGTCTGGAACTCGATGTGTGGCACGATGTGCCAGCCGAGGTCTGTTTGCCAGAGCCTTCGAACTACCGACTGCCCAAGTATGGTCAACTCGGTAAGGATGTGGCACAGGCGAGCCTGTATGCAGCAGAGCGTATGCCGATGTGGATTTCGGGTGCTCCAGGTACGGGTAAGGATGCGTTCGTTCACGCTATCAGTTCGACCCTTCGTCGCCCAGCCCTGATGATTACGATTGCCCCCGGCATGGACTTGGAAAGCCACTTGTATGTGCGCTCCTTCGCTCCTGACGAGAACGGTAATGTTCACACCTACTACGAGTACGGTGAACTGTGGAAGGCTCTTACCGAGGGTTACGTCACTGAGAGTGGCGAGGTTCGACCTTACATCATTCTACTGAGTGACTTCGACCGTGCGACCAAAGCACAGGTTGAAACGCTCCGTCTGATTCTGGACAGTATTCAGGGTCGGGTAATGTCACCTGATGGCAAGGCTGTACCAGTCATCAAGGGGACTCAGATTATCGCCACGGCGAACAGCCAAGGGCAAGGCGACACAACGGGTCGTTGTATCTCGGCTCGTGCGGTTGACTCGTCCATCATGGACAGGTTTGAGACTGCGGTATTGTTCCACTCGATGAGTTGGAAGGATGAGGCTGAGATCATGCGAGGCAAGTTCCCTGCTCTGTTTGGGGCGCAGCCTGAAGCCCTCGATACCATCGGGGCGTGTACGAAGGCTCTACGGTCTTGTATCGACAAGGGCGAACTCTACATGGAGTTCTCACACCGAACGCTCTGTGCGTGGGCTAAGGTAGCCGAGGCGACCTTGCGGTGGCGTCCTAACACCAAGCCTGAAAAGGTATTGGTTGATGCGGCTCGGTCTTGGATCGACAAGTTGGGTGACGAGGAGACTCGTATGGAAGCCCGACGGGTCATCGACCCCTACATGAAGGGCGGCGCGGTTTCGGCGGCTGACCTTGAAGAAGAAGAGGATCTTATTGAAGGATTCTAAGGACTTAGGGGGGGCTAATCCCCCCGTCCATCGGTATACACAGTGAGAGATAAACCCCCAACTGAGGCGTGAACGCCCAAGGACAAACAAAATGACAACTCTACCAAACGGAAAAATTCAGCAACACAACATCATCCTCGCCGTTGGGAATCTGGCGAAGGGAGCCTCAATCAGCGTTCGCTCAAGTGAAGTTAAAGTCGTTGCCTTCACCCTGATGGGCATCGACCCAACCGAGTTCGATGGTAAGACCATCGGTAACGAAACCAAGGCTCGCAACCCTTGCGACTTGGCTTTCAATCGCAACGCCGAGAAGCTGAAGAAGTCTGGTCACTTGGTATCGGGCGGTCGTGGCAAGTACGCGCTGACTGAGTTGGGGTGGAACCAGTATGCGACTGCGACCAGCGGTCACGAGATCGAGGCTGGTACGGTCGGGGTTGCTCCTGTTCAAATCCAAGAGCCTAAGCCAAAGCGAGCCGTTCGCTCACAGGCGACGGTATCCAGTATGCATAAGGTGACGGTGATGGCTGGTGGTGCTCAACTGGCGACCCCTTCAGTGTTGAGGGAAGACGCTCACCTGTTGAACATGCAGAAATCAAACTCTCCGTGTTTCGGAGTGTCCTTCACCAACAACAGCAAGGTGTGTGGGCGTTGCCCGATTGCTGGAATGTGCCAGCGTAAGCGTATGGGCGGTCTGGCGAACCTTGCATCACTCGTGAAGCGAGGCGTGGCTGATGGTAATCTGGGTGTCGTGTTGGGCTTGGTTGAGCCAGTGGTTGAAACCCCTGAGCCAGTGGTTGAGGAAAAGCAGCCCGTCAAGGTTGACGACAGCACGGTGATTGAGAAGTTGCTGGTCGAGATTGACGGTGTGCCTTGTGACCACTGTGGACAGCCGATTGAGAAAGGCACCAACGGGTACATTCTGGCGAACATCGGTATCTGTCACGAGCACTGTGTTGAACACGCTCAAGCACAAGGGGGTGCATAATGAGTTCCCCAATCAGAGTAGACACCTATAAGGTGCGAACGAACAGAGGGGCGTATCGTCCGAAGTCAGAGCAGCAAGCGTTTGAGATGCTGACCGAGATTGAGAGTGTGGTATCGGGTCGTGATTGGTTCATACCGCTGGAAATGGTCACTGAGAAGCACGACAAGTTCTACATTGTCGGTTGGTGTACCAACGAGGGCTATTACATCAGTTACGGGCGTAACGGTCACGTTGGCAAGGTATGCCCCCATAAGAGCCTAAAGAGTCTGGCGTATAAATTGAGCGAGAAAATCCAAAAGGGGTACACGCTCAACACGACGAATGAACGGTTTGATGCGTGTAAAACGCCCCGTGTCTTCCCGATCGAATCATACAAGGCGTATATCGGGGCGGGTGTTCCGACCCTTGATGACGGTGGGCGTCACGAGGTTGACCTCACAGGGGTTTCCACCATGTTCAAGGTGATATCAGCCATTCGCTATGCGGGGGGCGTATATAAGGGGTACAACGAGCGCGATGAGTATGTGATGAGTGTGCCTACCCCAGTGATTGATGCTTATGTATCGGGAGGTGCATAATGACACGGAGTGAGATCAAGGCATGTAGGCATGACCTACTGGATGATGTGCAGTGGCTAAAAGACCAGATAAGCGACCCTGCCAACCCTTTGGATAGGAAGGTAGAGGCGGCTATGATCTTGTGGGATCTGTCAGAGATGGCGAGAGCCGCCCTTGACCCCTTCAAGGACGAACTACGCGCCCTTGCTAATGCGAGTGGTGAATCGAAGTGGCGGTATAACACGGCGAACGCACAGGCGACCGTTGTGCGCCCGTCGGCTCGTGTGAAGTTGAAGAGGGGTGTTGATATATCCAACCTCAGACACACGCCCGAGTATACCAACCTGATTGAAGAGGTGACTACCTATAGGGTACGCCCTACCGCCACCACAGAGAACCTGTCTGACGACTGGCTGGATGTGCTGAGTATAGAGAACCCTACCCCACGGGTATCCCTGTGTAGACAGGGGAATACCGCCCGTAGGAAATAGAAGACCCCGTATAGAAAACACTGGGGTCACGGAGGTGTATGATGTGGATTGATGTGTATGTAATCAATGATGATGGCACTCACGAGTTCAGGCAGCGGGTCAATCGCCCGTCTGGTGATGTGGAACTGCACGCGCTACGGGTGGACATGGCGAAGCACCTGTCTGATAGCCCGATGCAGCCCCTCTCGATTGATCGTGTGGTGCTCAAACCGTTTCCAGATGAGAGCGAGCAATCGATGACCGTATAGAAAACACGCGGTACTTGATGCGTGTTGTGTGTTGTGGTTGTCGCTGGGGGGCTGGAATTGACCCCCCCCTATCCGCACGGGCGTTCAAATTTCACCCTATATGCTCCCCACGGAAAGTTAGGTCGGTTCGGAGTCCTCAATTACCCGATTTCCCAAAACCGTATAAAAAACATGCGGGGGGTACCTACCTACCCCAAAACCCCATATTGAACCTACGTTGAAAACGAGAGACTGAATCTCCAAAGGTCGCTGTGAAAACGGTCTAAAGGGCAGGGTCGGATCTGAAGCCGATTTCCTCAAAGTTTTTGTTTTCGATTCCGCGATATTGATTCCCCGAATTAGTTCTGGGGAATTTTTTTTGCCCTAAAATCCCAACCCCCCTGAGCAAAATCGCCCGCTGAGTCCTCTATGTAGAGACAGAGCGGGATCAAGGCTGTGGAGATCAAGATTCCTTTTGCCGGAATTGTTCAAGAACTCCTGAACTTCATAAATTCATGAAATCTTGGCGACAAACCATGACGGTTTTCCGTACCTATATTGGTTGCCCCAACCAGAGCGGGGCAGCGGATATCCCAATGGCGGTATGCGAGCAAGTCAAAGATCAACCTATCCCTGTCCGACTTGCGCCTAACGGCAGGAGTGGGACTGTTTTAGAATTATTTTGGGGGAAAGTGTCACAAACTGCGCGGGATGTGCAGATTTATAGAGGGGAGACGTTGCGGGCAGTGGGGTTCGTTCGTCTTTATCTATGAGGGAGTAAAAAATGTTCGATTCGATATGCGAGATAAGAAAGTTGGTACAAGCGGCAAAGACGAGATCAAAATCTGGTCGGTGCAGATTTACCGAAGACCAAAGATTGGAGATCCTGTTGATCACCGAAGAACTCATTGACCGTGGGTTTCAGGAAAACGACGCGGCTGAAATCTTGGGTGTCAACCTGTCCACGATTTCAGGGTGGCGAAAAAAGGAAACCGCCAGAACACGAGGCTTGACCATTGAACGATCCCGCCTCGTGCTGGTGGTTTGATCTCTTAAAAACCAAGGTATTAAAGTGAATATCGTAAATGCAAAACACTTTCGTTAAGGCGGTTTGGGTTTAATGATCGGTATAATAAGAGGACACAAACACACCAACGAAGTTTAGTCATTTCGCCTGTTCGGGTAAGGGACGACACTCCAACATCTAAAGGTCTTTTTCTGTCCTATGTTTATGTTGCATACTGATAATCTGTTCAGTATACTAAACCCACAACCCTAACGCTCTATGAATTCACTACTCTCAAAAGTGTCCCAACGGTCACCACATGTAAAAAACTTGTCAAGTAACCACCCAAAAGTTGGGTTCTTTTGGAAAAGCGTTGTTCAACCTTGCCTAATCTTCTCCCCGTATCTTCTACAAACGACCAAAAAACGGGGAGTGACCATTTGGTTACTCCCCAAATTTGGAACATTGGCAGTCTATAGAGTACAAATTACAAGAGGCATACGATGAACGATTCATTAAACGATACGGATTTAGAACTTCTGATAGAGGCTATTGAAGAATACGCTTTATCTGTCGAATCTTGGACTCACCCTTCAGAGAAACTTCGCGAGTTGGATAAACTGTTGAGTAAATTGAGAAACCTATCTCAAGACCCTCAAGGAGAAGACATGCCAAGTGTACTACAAGGCTCGTAAACTCGCTCTCAGCAACAACCAACCCTATCACCTTGCTGCCATCCTATATCGCAACGGAAAGCCTATCAGGATTGGCGTGAACACCTCTAAAACTCATCCCTCTGCTTGCCGTACCTTTCCAGATGGTAAATCGTCTGCGGGTCTACACGCGGAGATGAATGTTCTTCGGTTTGCTCGTAAAGGGGATGACCTTGAAGTCATCAGGTTCACCAAGTTAGGAAAGATGACGATGGCGAAGCCGTGTTGCTTTTGCCAGCGTCTCATCAAAGAGAAGCAAATACGCCGCACGCGATACACCGATTGGAATGGTGAATGGCAGGTTTTAGAATAGTGTCTCTATTGGTTCCTTTGAAGTGAGTGTTTCATCACAATAGAGGAACGAGGTTTACAATGGGAACAAGGAACAAGCAGGCTGGGCCAGGCGCGGGAGTTGATATTGCTCTTAGCGGTAAGACGGACAAGGGATACCGTGTAGATGGTGACATCGATTGGAACGGCGAGTTCAAGGTCAATCCCAAGGATTTCACACAGGCTCGGGGTCAGTCGGTTGTTTCCGATGTGACGATGTTCAGTTATTACGACAGCGTTCGCGTTCGTGGCAAAGCGGGCTATATCTCCGACATTCGTTTTGAGGATACGGAGATCAAGGATTGGGAAGAAACGATCAAGGATTGGGAACAGGTTCCTAAAACTATGACCTTCCGTATTGCAGAACTTGAGAACGTGATGCTTAGTGCAGGGTGGTCACGAGGCAAAGCCCCCGACGGTTTTGATATGAAGGGGTACGGCGAACTTGAGGTTGAGTTCGAGGATGGCGGTTACGAATACTTCGGAGATGTATTCTTTGAGGGTCACATGAAGACCACCAAGGACTTCAAAACAGCGTGGGAGATGCTTGATGAACCAACCGACGGAGATTCCTATGATGATCGACCCAAGGTTGTAGCAAGCGTTCAGGAAAAAGCCCTTCGTAGAGAAGTCATCAAACTCGCACACGAGAACCCAAGTCTCAGATCTCACCTACTTCCATTATTGAAGTAGCAAGTGCGTACCCTTGAGGACGTAACTCGCATCAAGTCGTGCATCCACGAAGCCATTCGTAAGATGGTCGAGTCGACAGATATGAGCGACGATTTCAAGGGTGTGATTAGCGATCACAAGATCAAAGACTACGAGTGTCTTCTCATCGACGAGATCGTGAACAGGTATTGGCCCGTCAAATATATGATTGGGCTAAAGCAGAACTTCTTCATCTTAGAAGTAGAGACGCAGTATCAGCACATCGTTGAGGCATACAAAGAAAGTCCCGAGTTTCCCGAACTTCTTTACCATATGCACCTCAACACCTTTATTTACTTTATGGAACTCGAAGCAGAGCACGGGCTTTTGGTCAAACGGGGGGTTTCATCAAAAGCCAAAAAATAGGCATACCCCAAAGTTGCTTTCGCAATCGAATGAACGGGGGGTTTATGCGAAATCGAAATTTACCCCTTACCCCAAAACCCTTTCGGGCGGTTCAATGGTCTTTCTATTGCACGCCACCAGTATGAAGGCAGGAGCACACAAATGAGCATCACACAACTTCAGGCGGCTTACTTCGGTACAGGGGCAGACAAATCGGCATCTATTGAAACGACCGATTTTTCAAACAAGCCCACCAATGTTCCAGATAGTCTTGATCTCCACTACGTCGCCCAAGAAGCGATCAGAGAGAAATGGAAAAAAGCCCTTATCACTCCAAGGCGTAACTTGAAGTACCTTGACGATGAAGTTGATCAAGGCAATGTGTCAATCATCTCAACGAATAGAGGGAAAGGCAAACTCACAAGTTTCAGAGTTCGCGCCATGACTCCAATCTTCATCGCAACCAAAGACGGCAAGTTCAGCAAGCCGATTGTACATTCGTCTTCGTTAGACCTTTCGGAAAACACCATTTGGGATATTACGCTGCTCCAGCCTAAAGATGTTGGCGGGCTAAGAGGCGTGAAGGTGATTCAGTACATCGGTCAGAAAGGTACTGATGTTGAGAGCAAAGGTCATGTGCTTGATACTCTGCTTCACAATTACGGTATTGATCAAAATGAGGTCACCATTAGAAAAGTGAAAAAGAGCGACCCGAAGTTACCTACCATTTACGATCACGCTCTTGTTTATGCGACATACGAAGCCGACATGCCTCCGAGTATGTTGCCAGCAGCATTGCAGACGCAGCATCCGAGGCGGTAGAAATCTGGTAGGGCTTCGATTGTCTCTTCTTAGTGTAAGCCAAGAAGGGATACGATGGAGATACCGCCCAGTTCAGAGGCGCAATGGTTTACAGGGTCATTAGAACCTTGTGAATACCAAGACGTGTTGAACCGCTTGGATGAGGTCAGCCCAAGCGAAGTTCATGTGGGGTGTGATTCTCATTTACGCCAACAGGTGTATTACTTCGCCGTTGTCGTTTGCTTCAAAACAGAGCGGGGCTGGATTTACTTTTGGAAACGACACAAGTATCCAGAACGAAAGTTTCCAAACCTAAGACTAAGACTGCTTCACGAGGTCATGTTGTCCCTGACGCTTGCTAATGAGTTGAGGGACATCAAGGACAGAAAGATCTGTGTCCACGCTGATCTCAACGAGAACCCAAAGTACAAATCGAACAGGTCAACCAAGCAACTCACCAATCTTATCAAGGCGATGGGCTTTAATTTCCGAATAAAACCTTGGGCTTGGGCTGCTTCCAGTGTTGCTGATTGGCACGCGAAATAAAACAGTGAATCCAATAACTTGCGGCGGGTAAGGTAGATAATGGATTTTACAATCCATTCTCATTTTGGAAATGCTTTGCTGTTTTTACAAACAAAAGTGTTGCCATTTTGAGAATCGTAAATACACTGTACGACAGTTCGGACGGAGTGTTCGGGCTAAAACCCCATTTTGGAGGATAGATAAATGGCGAGAGTAAGCGCAGAGCAAAAGCTCAACTTTGAAAAGGCAGTCTCCGACTACCTGAAAGCAAACCCAAGCGCATCAACCCAAAGTGTCGGTGAAGCACTTTATGATACTTGGCGTTCTCCCGGACCCGAAGGTAACCGTCCCAAAGAGGACAGGGCTACTGACTGGGCGAAGCGTAAGTTGAAGGAACTCGCAAAGGTTGGAAAGGTTTACCAGCCCAAGCGTGGTTATTGGGAGGCATCTGTTGTAGCGAACAACACGCGCACGACCATCCTAAGAAAGAAAGATCGAACTTCCGAGAATTCGAATGGCAATGGAGCCTTCAGCCCTATCAATGTGTTTGATATGGTTGAAAGCGTAAAGGATAGCGTCGAGGATTCAAACAACTCGGTCGAGGTCAAGCCAAACGGTTTCAAGGACACTTTCTTGGACTCGGTTGCCCAGAACAGTCCTTTCATTAGAGGGTTGCTCTACACGGCACAGCGGCACGGATCAATCGATATGCCAGAACCGCTTCTTCACGCGCTCATTGAAGAGTTGGTGATGACCACTGGTAAGTTTGAGAATTAGCCTCTAAATGATTTAGACGCATTTAAGAAGCCCTCTCATCTGGAAACAGGTGGGAGGGCTTTTTGCGTATTGGTCTTGGGTATTATCCTCTGTGGACAAACTTCAGTGATTAGGACAATCAAATGAAATTCGAAGAGTATAGAGAACTTTCCGCACGGACGATGCCTAAAGGGTTGGAAAACAAGGACACTCTAACCAATATGTGTATGGGTTTGGCTGGCGAAAGCGGCGAACTCATCGATCATATCAAGAAGGCGTGTTTTCACGGACACGGACTCGACAAAGCATACATCAGTAAAGAACTCGGGGACATTCTTTGGTATGTGGCAGGGCTTGCCACAGCACTAAAGATTGATCTCGATGATGTGGCACAAGCCAATGTCGATAAACTCAAAGCCCGTTACCCTGAAGGCTTTTCCCAAGAAGCCTCATTGAATAGGACTGTGTGAGGTCGTTTTGAGAAAAGTAGCAATCGGCGTATTCGGCATAACGGGAGGTCGGCACTGTCAAATGTCAGGGCTGGCTGAGACAACTATTCGCGCATACGAAAAGGCTGGGTACGAGTTTATCGCTTTCTTTGGATTTTCTGGTGGGGCTATTGTTTCGGCTCTTATGTCATCAGGGATCTACAAAAGCGAAGACGGTATTCAAAGATGGATCGAATCATCCAGCGATTATGGCAAACACGGTCGTATTGGTAGTTGGAGTTTGCCTTGCAACATCTGGAACCTGCTAAGGCACGGAGGGCTGCTGAACTCAGCGTCTCTGTACAATAAGGTCTTCGCAAAGATGTTCAACGATATGGATTTCAAGGTTCCTGCGTTCGCTGGTTCTTGGTGTACTTCACACAATGTTGAAATACTTCGAGATCTAACCAAGGGAGATGCAGCATCAGCGATCCTTTGTTCAGCCGCTCTGCCTTTTGCTATTTCTCCAATGAAAGTGTTGAACAAAGATTTGCTCGATCTTGGTTACGGGGATCTATTGCCTGGGATCAAAGACGACTTAGATGGGTTCAGTTATTTTTCAGACGGTGGAACCTCCAGCGCATTAGGCGTAGGTGTTGTGGACAACACAGATCTGGTCGCTTCGCTGACTCAAGAGTTGGGACACCCTATCCCTGTTATCGGGATCAACATTGATCCGATTAACCCAGGGCATGACAGCGGATTTGGAAAATACTCTTGGCACAAAAAGATTTGGGAATCAGGCTGGGGGGTTGTTCGTGCCAATATCCGTAAAGACATTGAAGAAGCGAGGCGTGAAACAAAGTTGCAGTTGTGCGTAGCACCAACACCAAAACACTTGATGAAGTTCTCAACGAAGTTCGACGCCACAATCAAAGAAAACCTCGCCCTATACAATACAGGGTGCCGCCAAGCCGAAGACTGGTTGTCCACACCTGTTGACGGGTACGAGAATCCTGTTGCTGCTTTGGACGCTTGGTATGAACAACAGTGGGAGAAATAGTGGAGGGATTAGTTGTGAATGCGGGATACGATAAAACCGTTGACCTGTATGAAGATGGCGTAGGGTCAGTCAGTTACATAAGCCATATGGGGGACGACCTCACAGTTGTGAATAGCGCGAGGGTTTCTTTTGGCGTGAACAAAGAAACCTTGGACGACAAAGACAAGAAGTTGATCAACTACTTGATCTCACACAGGCACACATCCACGCTT
>CENJ01174087.1_pt1 | contig 21617 bp, 27 predicted proteins | sample 356161 | NCBI WGS metagenome assembly CENJ01 (sample SAMEA2619531, study PRJEB7988) | marine metagenome | biome: marine biome (ENVO:00000447); feature: surface water layer (ENVO:00002042); material: "saline water (ENVO:00002010), including plankton (ENVO:xxxxxxxx)" | depth 5 m
CATTTATTCTTGAAGATGCACAGGGACCTAAAGCACGTTTTGAAGTTAGTAACGTTGGTACTGGCACAAACACTCGTATCTTTACATTCCCTGCTATTACATCTGGTAACGGCACCACTGTTGTTGGTGACGATACTACGCAGACTCTCAGGAACAAAACACTTCTTATTGATGAAGATAACTTAGTCATTACTGATGGTGATGAAGAAGCAATCTTCCAAATTAACTGGGCTACTACACAAGATGCACGTCGTTCTTACTTCTTGCCTGATGCAGGAACTGTAACTACAACTGCTGAACCTACTGCTACTGCTTCTACTTTACTTGATACTAAGTCAGAACAAACTGTTCTTAGTAAGACATTCGTTAACGTAAAATTAGCTACTAACGCAGAAAGTGATACAAACTACGCACAGTTCAACACTGATGCACTGGATGCGAATAGAACAATTACTGTTCCCAACCAGAGTTTGACTCTTGTAGGTACTGAAGCAACACAGATTATATCTAATAAAAGTATCGAAGGTTTGATCCTTCAGGATTCTACCGATAATACTAAGAAGATTAGTTTTACTATTGCTAATCAGAATACTCTATCTAATGAATCGTTTCAATTCCCAGGAACAAACGACCTAAATAACTCAGGTGCAACAAATACACTTGTAACCGCACTTGCAACGCAGACTCTTTCCTCTAAGACTCTTAGTAATCCTATTATTACTTCTCCGACTAATGCAGATGGTTCTGTCATCTTCTCTACGGAAGGTCTTACTGGTCCGAGAACCATCAGATTCCCTGATGCAAATGCGACCCTTCTCTCTACCGAGAACGTAACTCTAGACGACGTTACATTTGGTGCTGGTATCGGCGCTAACAACCTCACTGGTTTGACCAGACAACAACAATTCTTCTTTGCAGGACAATAATTAACAATGGCTAGGCAAGGTATTTTAGCAAAAGCAAAACCAAGCGCAGGAACTAATACGTTGCTGTATTCAGCACCTATTGATTCCTCTGCAAGCACGGTGCTTAATGTTACTGCTCAGGGCGGTAGTAACACAACTTTCGATGTTGCCCTAAAAAATTACGATCAAAAATTAGTGGTCGATGCAAGCACTCACTTGTTACATGAAGGTGATGTAGTTACAGGTTATCGCTTTGCATTGAGCACTGCTATTCCCGCAACGGCTGGTTTGGCATCAGGAACACTATTAACGTCGTCTGACGCTGAATCTACTGCTAGATTTGAATCATTCTATCTTCCAGCATTTACTGAGATTGATGTTCGCGTTAGAGCGATTCGTGCAATTACCTTAGAATCTGTAAGCGGAACTTTGGCAGTCGGTGAAACAATTGTAAAGGGAACTTCTCCTAACACTGCAACCGCTACCATTTATTCAGTTTCTCAAGGATCTGGTAGTACAATCGTTTATGTTGGTCCTTCTACCCTTGCAGGAACTGGAACAGAGTTTGCTGATGGTGATGCACTGACTGCATCTGGTGGTGCAACGGGAACAATTTCTACTGGTGGTATTGCAACTGCTACTAACGATTTTACATTCCAAGAACAAGGTGGAACAGAAAGCCTTTACTTGGGGGATAGCCTTACACTCTTTACAGACAGAGCATATCGTTTTGATGTATCTGACTCTACTATGAGTGGTAGAGACTTTAAACTATCGATTACTGTTAACGGTGAGTATGGTCCTGACAATGACTTTACTCAAACTACTGATAATGGAGTAGAATATACAACGGGTAAAACAACCAACGGAACTGCTGGTTCTACTGGTGCATATGTTCAGTATGATCTGAGTCAGGATTCTGGTTTGAACCAGAACCTGTATTACTATGATGGTGGAACAGGCACTGCTTCAAACTCTGATTATGGTGGTACTGATCGTCTCTTGACAGTCTCTACATCATATGAGTATAGTGAAATCTATGTGTATGATGTTGATGGCACATGGACAAATAACGTTGATGGTTTTGAATTCAACGGAACTACTTACACTGTAAGTTCTCAGACTTCTGGTCCATACGGTTATGTTCGTTCATATAGTGGCACCGACCTTTACATCATTAAAGGTGTAGGTTCTGCTGATTTTGCAGGATCTGATACCTTCCAAGATAACCCCAAAGAGGGTGGTGGTGATCGTGGCACAGTAACTGTCAGCAGTGTTGCTGTTGCTGTTACAGCATTTGAAACACAGGAAGTAATTCGCAAAGATAATGCAATTACTGCTAATACTACAGAAGAAATCAAATCTTTAGTTATTGGTCCTGGTGAAAGACTTATTGTTGAAAATGCAGCAGCGGATTGTTCATTCGTATTGATTGGATTTGAAGATGCATCTACAGGATTCACTACTAGAACTTACTCTGCTACAGCTGTTGCTGGCGCAGCGTCTGGTGGCGGTTGATCTCCCTCATAAATAACTAAAAAAGCAGCGTAAGAAATGTCCCTTACTAGACTTAAGAATATTATTACGTCCAGAACTGGACGTATCATCTATGTCAACCCTGACGACTTCGATGCCTCTGATGCTATTGACAACAGAGGTAACTCTGCACTGAGACCGTTTAAGTCTATCCAGAGAGCATTTCTTGAAGTTGCAAGATTCTCCTATCGAGTGGGTCTGTCGAACGACGAATTCGACGCCTTCTCGATTATGCTGTACCCAGCAGAATATATTGTAGATAATCGTCCTGGTGAAGTTCTGTATACTAATACAGCACCCATTGATGCAAACTCAAACCTTGACTTAACTTCTCCTAATAATGTTCTTCACAAGTTCAATTCTATAGAAGGAGGAATCATTGTTCCCAGAGGTTGTTCGCTGGTTGGCACCGATCTTCGTCGTACCAAGATTATTCCTAAGTACGTTCCTTATCCTACGATCTATGCTGCTAAGGGTATCAATACAGAAGATCAAGTACCTCCCCGCACCTCGGTCTTCAGGGTTACTGGTGGAACATACTTCTGGCAGTTCTCCTTCTTCGATGGTGCTGAGGAAGGTGTATACTTCAAACCTGATAGCACAGAAACATTAGCACCTAAGTTTTCACATCACAGACTCACTTGTTTTGAGTTTGCTGATGGTCTTAATCCTCTTTCTAGGTTAATCTCTGACGGCAGTGTTCCTAACGCAGATTATTCTGCTGTGCCTAACATCTTAGAAAGAACTGACCTAGAGATTTATTATCAAAAGGTATCTAAAGCATTCGCTACAATTCCTGATACATCTGGTGATCCTGCAACTGACCAGATTCAGGCAAGGGTTGAAGAAAACCGTATTGTTGGTCCTATTTCTGATGAGTACAGAGTCCTTCAGATCACAAGAAATGGTCAGACAGCAACGGCGGTTACTGTTGACGAGTTTGATAACCCCAGGGACCATGGATTTTCCGTTGGTGTTAACATTAACGTTAGTGGAGTTACTGGATCTACTGGACCGCAATCCGAACTTGATGCGTCAGTTTACAACGGATCTTTCACAGTCACATCCGCATCTGGTAACGTCTTTACTTACCAAATGCAATCTGAACCGACAGGTAACGCAGTCGGATCAAACATCACTGTAAAGACTGAGATTGATACTGTTGACTCTGCATCTCCATATGCGTTCAACCTGTCACTCCGCTCGGTGTGGGGTATGAATGGTATGAACGCTAATGGTAGCAAAGCAACTGGTTTCAAATCAATGGTTGTGGCGCAGTTCACTGGTTTGAGTTTGCAGAAAGATGATAGAGCGTTCGTAAGATATAATGCTTCTACTGGTAACTATGATGTAGCAACATCTGGTGATGGTGCTCACTTAGATGGTTTTGCTGAGTATCGTAAAGGTTGGGGACACAGACACATTGTCTGCTCTAATGACTCCTTTATTCAGGCAGTTTCGGTGTTCGCTGTTGGATATGACACACACTTCACTGCTGAGAGTGGCGGTGACATGTCGATTACGAACTCTAACAGTAACTTCGGAAACACAGCTTTAAGATCTGCTGGATTCAAAGCAAAATCATTCTCGAAAGATAAGGCAGGCACAATCACTCATATCATTCCTCCCAAAGCATTGTCGGTTATTTCTACAACTGCAACGGGTACTTCTGGCGCATCATCAATTACTCTCGCTAACGATGGTTCGATCAATGGTGTCATTCAAGGCATGAATGTTACAGGAACTGGTGTTGGCGTTGGTGCCACTGTTGGTTCTGTAAATACAAACACTAGAGTTGTTACATTAACTGCTTCAAATACAGCAGCGATAAACGGTAACGTTATTTTTGGCGAAGAAACATCAGTTAACTGGGTAAACATTGACATTCAAAGAACAAAAGTCATCAACCAATCTCTTGCAGGATCTGGAGGATCCCCTGGATCTAGACTCTATCTCTACGGATACACTGTTGAGGCATCACCTCCAACAAATAAAGTCCAAGGTTTCACCGTTGGTGCTCGTCAAGACGGCACGGGCGCTAATGCTGTCGCGGACAAGATTAATTGCTTGCTTGTAGCAAATGGTGCAGCGAACGCTACAACACAATCTGCAACCATCTCCCCATATGGACCTAGTGTTTCTGGTCTAAAAGCAGGTGTTGATGGTTCACCTCTTCAATTTGATAGTTCTACTTATACTATCAACGGTCAGACAGGTAGTGTTGGTGGTTGGTATTTGTCTGTAACAGCAGATGCTGATCCTAATAGTGATACTTATAATAAAATTTACAATACACTTACTACAAACAACGACTATAATAACGTAAACTTTACTCCTACTACATTCCTGAAGCGTATTGCTGATGGTAGAAACCTTCAGGATAGAACGTATCGTATTCGTCTGGTTATTGATAAGGATAAGACTAATCCTCTGCCTCGTGATCCCCTCTCTGGTTATGTAATGCAACCATTGAATAGTGATACGACATCATATAATCTACAAAATACTTTCTACATCTACGATATTGAAGTTGTACAAGAGTTCGAGCGAGGTATTGCCGATGGAATCTACTACATTACCCTCCTTTATGCATCTGTTGCTCCTAGCACAAGTAACTTCAACAACAGGAAGTTCTCTCAAAACGTCAACGAAGTCTATCCTACGTTTGACAGAGACAACCCTGTTGCTGACCCTCTTGCTGCTGTATCCGTCGCTGACAACCAAACTATCGGTCTAGTAAATGCTACTGATGGTGCTACACCACCTGCAAAAGATCCTAAGTTGTCTATCACTAAGGAATCAATTGTTAAGATGCTGACTGATACTGGATGGACACAACCAGGTACAACTCCTGGATATGAATCTGCAACCGCGAGACTATCTAATGTTGAATTGACTGCTCGTGCAGGTGATGAAGAAGAGAGAAAGATTAATATCCGTAATAATAATGATGGAACTGTTTCTCCCGTCCCTGTTGAGTTTAGACGCCACTCGATTCTGAGATCTGGTAACCATACATTTGAATATCTTGGTTTCGGTCCTGGTAACTACTCGACTGCATTTCCGCAGACTCAGGTAGAAACTTTGAGTGCTGATCAGATTAAGTTCTCTCAGTCGATTAAAGAAGAAGCAGGTGTTGCTTTCTACTCTGGTCTTAACTCTAATGGTGACCTGTTTATTGGTAACCAGGTTATCAACCCTGTTACAGGTCAAATCACAAACGAAGATATTGCACAACTGAATGTTGTTGGTGAAGAGAATACAACTATTGAGACATTCTCTGAGTTGGTTCTTACTGACAAACTCACGGTTATCGGTGGTGCATCTAACCAGTTAGAATCTATCTTCGCTGGTCCTGTTACATTCCAAGGACTAACTACCTTCACAAATAACCTCTCTGCTAAGAAGATTTCGTACTTCAATCAGGATGGCACGGTCGTCAAGCAAACCTTATTGGCACCAGCAGATGCAAATGGACAACCCTCTTTTAATAATATCACGGGATACACTACGCCCGCTGATGGTGATCTTGTTTATAACATTAATTGGACACCAGGTAAGTCGCTTGGTTGGATATACTACGGTGGAGCATGGAAAGAATTTGGTCTCACAGATACTGGTCAGATTAATATTGACACTTTCAATAACAATCAACACATTGGTCTTGGTGTTGCTCCTACAGCTGATTATCGCATAAATGTAAACGGTAGTGCAAGAGTTGATGGTGACTTGGTTGTCACTGGTCGTGGTGGTGTTGGTCCCGACAAATATATTACTAAGACATATACAGGTGATGGAACAACTCTAACCTTTGCTATTTCTACCTATACAGGTGTTCAGCACGTTGACGATTCTGTTCTGGTATTCCTGAACGGTGTTGCTCAAATTGCAGGAACAAATTATACTGTGGACTCTAATGGTGCAAACGTTGTATTCTCTTCTGGAGATGCACCTTTGGCATCGGATACAGTTCATATTCTCGAACTGCCTATCTAAATACTAAGGAGGTTATATAGTCTGCCATGGCGATTTCAAGAATTAGTGGAAATCAGATTTCCACTTCAACCGAAGCAATTATCTCTACATTATCATTCCTGAATCAAACCAGTATTTTGAGGATTCCTTCTGGAACTCAAGCAAATAGACCATCTGGTGTTTCTGTTGGAACAATTCGTTTCAATACAGATCTGGACGCTGCTGAGATTTATAAAGCAGATGATGGAACTGGTAGTGCTGGATGGGCGGCAATCTCTGGTGGTGGTCCTTCATTGGGCACTGATAGTGTTATTAGAACGAACGCTAATACAATTTCAGAAAACATTACAGTTGGACCTAGTGCTGGATCAGAATTTGCAAATGGTATGAGTGCTGGTCCTATGACCATTGGCAATGGTTATACTATTACCGTTGAATCTGGTGGTGCATGGAGTGTTAGATAATGGGTCGCATAAATGTTCAGGCGTTACAAGGAAATTCCCCTGACTTTAAGATCACGTTAGACGCAACATCTACTATAAGTACTGAAGCAGATTTTCGTGTTTTAGGTCAGAGTTATCATCCTATTCCCGCACCTCCTAGTAATGCATTTGCTAAGAGGTTTAGTCCTTTGTATCCATATACGGGAGTAAATAATTCTGATGGATCTGTTCTATTAGAACCTTGGGGAATTAATGCTGTCCGAGCAACAACGTCTGCTGATTCATCAGTAACAGATTCTCCTGTTGGTGGTGTACCATTAAAAATGGCATTGGATGGTAATAATGATCCTTATACAGCAACTTATAACGGCAGTCAGTGGAATATTACTGAAGCAGTAGCAGGAGAACAGTGGACGTTTAGTGTATATGTAAAATCAAATCAAAGTGGTGGCATCGGTGCTCAGTTATACTTATTTGAAGCAAGAGAAAACGGAACATATAGTACTCTATCATCTCAAACATTTAGTAACATTGGAACATCTTGGCAAAGAATTAGCGTAACAAGAACATTTAATCAAAGTGATACAAGATATGTACAAGTTCGTGTAGATGGTTCCCAGAATGGAAACTCAAACGCTCATTCGCTTTGGTGGTCTGGAATTCAACTAAACAGAGGACCACTACAAGGATTTACACCCGATTATGAGATTGATTCTGGTAAATATGCTACTCATGACGATACGGGTTATGTAAGATATAATGCTATTGAAAAAAGAATTGAAGCAAAGAATGAAAGATTAGAATGGGATGTTAAAGCAGGTGAGGCATCAGGCGCAACAGATGTATTTCCCTTAGGAACTCAAGGAAATGGTGGTGGGTTTAGTGTTGCTGAAGGTGCGAATGATACTGCACATCAGAACTTCACTCATAACGGAATGCGAATATTGCATGAAGGTTTGAGATATAATGATGGCGCAAGTGGTGATGAAACATTAGGTGCAACATCAAATACCAGACCATTTTTTGATTATATTTCATCAACTAGCTCTGGCGATTTTGCATTTCACACGGGACATACTAACCCTGGTAATGTTACTTGGCCGCAGTATCTTGCGGTTAAAGTGTCAACTCGTGCTCAAGGTCAGGTGTTAAATAGAATTAGGTGGTTCAAACATACAAATGCCATCGGTAACTGTAACATTTGGGGAACTAATAGAGAAGTAGATCGAAGTAATTTTACTGACACTGCCACTAATTGGACTTTCATAGCTCGTGTACACTTTGGTGGACAAGGTTCTGGTAGTGAAGGTGGTCAAAGATCACAATCTTTCTCTAATGTTTATGGATATAGATGGTATATGATTGAAATGGTTGATATCAACTCATCTGCATTAACATATCCTAATATTGGAAGTAGAGGTGGATGGGCAATGTATGGAGTAACATTCGACAACACATAAAATGAGTCAGTTAACACTATCAGAATTAAGTGGTATTGCCGCATCAATTAATCAAGTTGATGTTACTCAAGGTCATACCTTAGAATTAGAAGGTAATCTTCGCTTCGATCATACTGGAGCGCATACACTTCCATCAGGAAATACTGCATCGAGACCTGCTTCTCCTCCTATGGGAGCACTACGTTTCAATACAGATGCATCAGCGTTTGAAATTTATGTTGGAGTTTGGCAGGCACTCGGTGGTGGCGCTGCTGGTGGCACAATAGGATCCTTTGAAAATCCTGCTAGGAATGGTATTGATCTTAAAGAAGCAGGACTAAGTGATGGATATTATTGGATTGCTCCTATTGGATATGACGAACCAAGATATTGTTTTGTTGATAACACAAACTATGATGGTGGATGGGTTTTAGTAAAAACGATTGGATCTAATACTACAAATCATTGGTCTACATTTGAATCAAATAATCTGTATAATCAAACCATTGATGGTAGAGCAGTACAATATGTTCCACACTCAGGAACAGGATATAGCACTAGTGATGGTCGTCGTTGGGATGATAGATTTATTGTTGATTTAGGATCATTTGCTAATGGTGGTGCTGAAACTATTAATATAAGAATTGCACAAAATGGAGCATATCCTCCTGGTGGTGTATACGATACATATAATGGCGGACAAAATAGTAACTGGCGTTATGCATCGTTCATTCGTATGAATAACGGTATTCATTACTTCAGTTCAACAAATACTGGTGGAGATGGTCGCCAAGGTGATCGCCGTGAAGGCACATTTAGTGTCTCCCATGTTTATCCCTATAACTGGGAAAGACCTGGTGGTCATGATCATATTAGAGTGTATAATGATCAATACAAAGTATTTGATTATCACTCAAATCCATCTAACATTCAGACCTCTCGTTATGGTGTAAATAGAGTCCTCTATGGTTATACTGGTTCCAACTCTGGTCGTGGTATCTATGGCGGATCTGCATCATTTACAGGCAGCAACAACTTAAACCCAGGATATTTCTTCATACGATGAGTATTATTAAAGTAAATAAAATTACTGCTGATTCTGATCATAAGTTCAGGATTAAGATGCCATCTAGTGCTCATTTGAATATTAGAGGTAATCTTGCTATTGATGATAGTTCAGGATTAAAACTTCCTGTAGGGACTACAGCGCAGAGACCTACAACTCCTGCTGCTGGAATGATCAGATATAATTCTGATTTAGGTGTTGTAGAAGGATATGATGGTGGATCATGGAAAAATTTGATGCAACCTGAGACTGCTGCTGCTGGTGTTGCTGGTGACGTACCTAGAAGAGGACTTGTTATTTGGTTGGATGCTAATAATCCTGCATCATTGAAACCTAGTGCAGGCGATCAGGATGCTAATTATTGGTATGATATTTCGGGATCAAACTATCACTTCAGTATTCCTACTGATAGATACGCTAGTGAGACTATCAATAATGAAACTGTTAAGTTCATGGACTTCTCAGTGAATGGTTCTGGATGTGCTAAGTTCTCACATTCCAATTACATTGATGTCCCGTATTTTCCTGCTGTCAGTGTTGTTTTCTTCTTGAAGTGGAGAACAGACAATAGTCAGTGGAGGACACCTTTGCGTTCTCGTGATGCTGACCATCAGATTATTGTGCAAGACGGCAATAGAAACCTAGGCATGTATGATAACAATAGTGCTGGTTTCCAAGATAGTGGATATGATATTGATCAATTCCCTAACTGGGATAGTAAGTTCAACATGTATACTTGGAGATTATCCAACTTTACTTCTGGTCAGTATTCTCCTTGCTATCAATGTTATTTGAATGACGAGGCAAGTGCTAGAGCAACTATTAATAGTGGTGCTGCACAATTTAATAGAGGATTTCACCATGTAGGTGCATGGGGTGAGGGTAATAGAAACCCTCATAGTTCATCTCAGAACTGCGGTTCTTTCCCTGTGTTCATGTATTACAATAGACATATTACAGAGGCGGAAAGAACGCAGATCTATAATTACTACAAAGATGATTTCGATATCTGATAAATAATACGAAGGTACAAGACTAGGTATGTCCCAACTTAATGTAGATAGAGTAGTTTCTTTAAGTGGTGGTGGCGGAACTGCACAATTCCAGTTGGAATCTAGTGGCAATTTTAACTTTGATTCGGGCACGCTGTATGTCGATAGTGCGAATAATGAAGTTGGTATTAACACTACAAATCCGCGATCAAACTTAGATATTTCTGGAACGGGTAGTGTTGTTGTTCCCGTCGGTACAACTGCTCAACGCCCTGGAGCACCTGTTCAAGGTATGTTCCGATATAATACAACTGATGGCACGTTTGAGGGATATTCCTTAAATAGCAGCACAAATCAACCCGAATGGGGACCTATTGCTGGTAGCGGTGGAGGAACACCGAATCAATCTACCGATAGATTTAGTGTTGATTATTCTCAGGGTGCTGTCCTTAAATCCAATGGAACTGAAGCATATTGGTCTTTTGAAGGTGTCCTAAATGATTGGGGATTGGCAAGAATTTGGACCCATGGATATGTTGGTGGTGGATATCAAAGTGGTTCACCATGGAGAAACGTCAATAGAACTGTTCATGCTACAGATACATCATCAAACTTAGGTGATACTCTTGATAGATCTGGTGCTTATATGGCAGGATCTTTCTCGGATAATAGACACTTCTTCCATTCTATGGAGAACACTTATAGAGGTTCTTCTAACTATACGTCTGGTTTCAGTATGACCTCTGAATCTGGTATCTCACACCAAAACTCTTGGGATATGACTGTTAACAGAGGATCGATGGGTTCATTCCAAGATTATGAACATTCTGGTGGAATATCCTATCTACAGGGTGGTGGTAACGCTAGAACTGATGCATTTAATGTTGTCACAGAGGTTATGAGAACATCTGGATTCCCTCCTAACCATGGTGATGGTGGTGATGACCCTACATGGGGTGGTAACTCTAGAACAAAAGGATGGTATAAGCGTGGTGGCACACGTCAAGCAATGACATTTAAGACTGAATCTTGGGTTAGTTGGAACCATGGACCTGGTGGTGATGGATGGAAGAAAATTCTTGGTACTATGTTAGGTCACATGTATGTTGGAACTGGTAACAATAACCAGAATGGCAATCAAAAATGTGATGATACATCAGGTATTCAGGTTAGAGGTATTGACTTCGGTAGAATGGGTGAGGAAAACTTTGAAATTGGAATGAGGAAAGGTTATTGCTTGGGTAACTATAATGGTTCTCAGAATAACAACACCTTCAAGGTGAACTATCAAACTGATGGTGTTACTAACCTTGGTGGATCTTCACCTCCGACTGGTCATGGTGGCATGAGTTCCGCTCATTGTTCTTCTGCATCTGCTATTTCTGGTGTTGATGACAATGGCGTCGCACAATACAATTACGGCACAACTATTCCTAACTTCTGATGGCAACTACTAATCCCGATATTATCGTTCTCGATGAAGAGAAATGGCCTCAGATTAAAGTCTGGGGTACAAGAATTGGTGACTTCTTAGGTCTAGAAGTCTTTGAATTGGAAGATCAATACTTCCAATATATTCCTCAATACATTCATTATCTTAGATTTGATTATAAGACTGGCACCTTTGGTCAGAGATACTGGGGTGAATACAGAGCAGAAAGATCTGAGTATGGTGAGAGTGAAGAAGGGACTACACAAAAAGATAAAGTAGCAGTTGATTCTGCTATTCAGCAGCAATATACATTGCCTTTCATGAAGAAAGTAGTTGCATTAGCAGTGCAAGAAGTATATGAAAAAAGATATCAAGAACTCCGTGCTACATATAGTAGTCTTGAAGATGCAACGTGGGGAGACCAACTTGCAGAATCTCAAGCATATTTGACAGACAATAGTCACGAAACTAAGTTAATTCATAGGTTAGCAGAACTTCGTGGGTTGACAACTGAACAGTTTGCTGGTAAAGTTGTCGAGAAACAGGGTGAGTGGAAAGGCAAACTTTTTGATCTCGCTGTTGCAGAACAGACGATGATTGTTAAATTAAAAGCAATCACAAATGTCGCTGATGTCAATGTATTCCTAGAAGATTACTTCGGAATCTCAATGTCAAATCAACAATGTCTAAATTACGGTAGGTGTATTGAAAATGAAGACGGACTCATCGTCAGAAAAGAACCTTTTGAGTACGGAATTAGATTCTGAGAGACTGCCTTTATCTAAAACAATCGAAGACCTAGAGAACATTGATCCCTGGGTCTTATCTGATTTTGATGAAGGATTGGTCGCATGGAGTGATTCTCAATTCTTTGGTCAAACTGATTATCAAAACAAATATTTTGTTGTTAACTCACAGGTAACACCTTGGCGTCAAATGCGTCAAGCAATTATGGAGATCCAGACGCGATTTAATGCTCTCCAGAAAGTAACCATTTCATATAAGCGAACACTCAACGATATCGCTAGAATTCGCCATGAAATAGAGACTGAGGAAGATCCATATTTCAAGCAAGATAAAGAATATGAAATCGAGATTTTGCTTCTCGATAAACAAGTATGGCACAACAAACTGCGTCAGTGTAAGAGAGAGATTGAAGGTCTGTTGCGTATCATCAAAGAGCGCACAGGAGAGAATGTTGATCTCGAAGATCTGGAGACACTCAAGGCAACCATCCTCGCAAAAGAAAATGAGGAAGGTGAAGAGGTTAAGTATTGGATTGCTCGTTTAGCAAAACAATGCTCCATCGATCTTCTTACCACTGGTAGGATTCAAGCAGGCAATCTAGATAGTATGCTTATGATGAGTCCTGAAGATCAAGCAGCAGTGACTGATCTGGCAATGACATATTCTACTGCTATGAATATCAATGTCGGTAAGATTAAAGCAGCAGCAGAAGAAAAAGTAGAGAATATGTTAAAAGGTCAAGGACCTCAAATGTTTGACACCTCTGGAGTATTAACTGATTATGCAAACAACAACGTTGAAGACCGCTATCTTCAGTCTTCCGATAAATCCGAAACTGGATCTTGATTATATTGAGGAAGGGTTAGTCCCCTTCCTTTTACAGCATCAACATCTAATTTACGATCTATATTTCACCTCTAGGATGCCACCATTCTCGCAAGATGCGATGGGTGATGTATTTCGTACAGAGACAGATGCACAGCAGGTTGCTATCAATGCTCTGGTGATTGGTGAGAAGACTGGTATTCCTTTGTCCGCCACATTTAATAATATTTGGGTGCGTCCAGATCAAAAGAACTTGGATGAATTTATCAAGAACTTTAAGTTTTTGTATGATGCTGGTGTTAGGACTGCAACTATTCCTCATACATCATGGGTGATGACAGGACAAATCCAAAAAGAATATCCTGAACTAAAGATCAAGAATACTATTATTCGTGAGGTAGTCAAACCTAACGAGATTGTCACTCTCGCTAGTGCTGGATTTAATTATATTAATCTGGATCGTGATGTTATGCGAGACAGAGAAGCATTGGATCGTATCAAACAAGCAAAAGAATATTGTGCAGAGAAAGGAACTCCTATAGAGTTGTCATTACTTGCTAATGAACATTGTTGGGGTGGTTGTCCTATCATGCCTGAACATTATCAGTACAACAGCACACGACAAGGAACAGAACCGCAATACTTCAACAGTGAAATCAGTCGTATTTCATGTTCACGATGGGACGCAGTTGATCCTGCACATGAACTTAAGGTTGCTAATCTTCCCCCATGGAAGAGTGATTGGAAAGAATTCTTAGATGTTATTGACGTATTCAAACTACATGGTAGAGAAGATACTATGCGACTATTAGAGTCCATGGATCTTATTAAGCGATGGGATGATCCCACTTGTAGTTTAATGTATCCTGAGTTTAAGGATTACATGCAGGATGTTGATATGCCCGATGCACCTATCAACAAATGGCGTGAAAAGATCAAGACATGTAAGTTTGACTGTTGGGATTGTAACTATTGTGAAACTGTGGTAGAATTCCGACTGAAGAAACAAAAGCGTGAAATGAATCCTTTGGTAGATAGAGTCATCCGTGCCATTGATAATGCTGTGGACGATAACTCCAACTTCAAACCCGATGGATATAATGTTCTTGGTCTGTCTTCTAATAAAGTTAGACATTTCTTGAACAATCTATGTTCAGAGCGTGGTACAATCTATGCAGATGTTGGTTGTTACACAGGCAGCACGTTGTTTGCTGCTCTGATGGGTAACGAGGCAGTAAAAGCATATGCTATTGATGACTTCTCTGAAGGATGTATTCGTCCTAAAAATAAGAATCTATTTGACAAATATACCATTGATAATCCTATCGATGAGTTTATTCAGAACGCTGAGAAGTATTTCAATACAGATTGTTCAGTTGGTTTCTGTGTTAAACCTATCCTACAGATGGAGTTTAATCCAGACTTCAAACCTAATGTTATCTTCTATGATGCAGAGATTGAAGACAATATGATTCCTAACTTAGAACATATTCACAATCAAGCAGAAGATTCATACATCTTAGTTGTTGATGATGCAAACTTTAATGGTGCTGTTGATAACGCAAAAGAATTCTTGAAGGGTAAAGATGTTGTTTACGACAGAATTATCAGGACAGAGATCGTAGAAGATGACAAGGATTGGTGGAATGGTTTGTATATTGCAGTCGTTGAAAAATGATCAACGTTATTGATAATTACTTACCTGAACAAACATATAATAACATCCGTAATCAGATGTTAGCATTTAATTTCCCTTGGTTTAGTTCAAAGATTGTCAGTGATAGTCCTCAGAACTACAAGAGAAATGTTCAAATGATTCATATGTTTTATACAAATCATGCACCACAGACAGATTATATGCAGGTCATTTATCCTCTACTTGATAAGATTCAACCCCTGTCGATTGTGAAGATAAAAGCAAACTTTATGACAGGTACGGATCGTATCATTGAACATGGACTACATAATGATATTACAGAGGCAGAAGATCGCCCCTATGTTAAGACAGCGATCTATTATCTGAACACCTGTGATGGTTACACAATGTTTGAAGATGGCACTAAAGTAGAAAGTGTCGGCAATAGATTTGTAGAGTTTTCTAACTCAATGAGGCACACAGGAACATCTACAACTGATGAATATCGTATGGTTTTGAATCTCAATTATGTTTAAGAATTTTGTAAAACGTTATGTTCACCTGATCGCTAAGATCCCTGAGCGACATTATTGGCCCTTGTTTATTATTTTGTCATTGTATTTTGTAATTCCATACAGTGAGTTTGTGGTCACACTTGGTGCTCTTGGTTATTTCAAGTTTGAGAAATCCTATCGTAAGTTCTTTGCAAAGGTAATCTCTCCTCTGCCTGATGTTATCAAGTATGGTGGATCAGTTATCTTCTTTCTTGTGATGTTGGATGATACTATTTTTTATGCATCTATTATCCTGTTGGCATTTTGGAGCAATAGACAAGTAAAGAAGATAAATAAGAGTGAAGAATAAACATAATTCATGTCAGAATTAAATGTAGGAACCTTGAATGTTGGAACTACAGCATTTACGGGTGATTCCACTACACAAATTACAGGTATTAATAGTCTATCTGATGTTCCTGGGGTGCATAGCAACGTTATGTCTGCTTCCAATGGGCAAGCATTGGTGTTCGATGGTACTAATTATGCTGCCGCTGCTATGGGTGGTAGATTGTTAGGCATGAACGTATATACATCACAGAATGGTACTTGGAACTCTAACTCTACTGCTGGTGGTAGTGGAACATGGACAAAACCTGCTGGATGTAATTATGTTTTAGTATATGTCACTGGCGGTGGTGGTGGAGCACGAGTTAATGATAACAACTACCGTGGCGCAGGTGGCGGTGGTGGTGCTACTGCTATCAAGTGGATTGATGTCTCTGGTGTATCAACAGTCGCTTATACTTACGGCGCTGGTGGTAGTTATGCTAGAAATAGTGGCAGGGGAGCATCAGGTGGCACTTCATCTTTCGGTTCTTATTGTACTGCTGGTGGTGGACAAGGTGGACAATCTGATGTTCCCCACCAAGGTGGACCTGGCGGAAGTGCTTCTGGCGGTGATATAAACATCCCTGGAGGTGGTGGAGAGATGGCACACAGCTCCAACAGAGAAGGTGGATCAGGTGCATCATTCTGGCATAAAGCAGGTTCATCACACCACTACTATAATAACCAAGAAGAGGTTACTCATGGTCAGTGGGGATCTGGTGGAGGTTATGGTTACTATTCACAGAATGGTTTTGCACACAATAATAGTCGCGGCGGTGCAGGTTGCGTTATCGTATACAATTATTCCTAAGTTTTATGGCATATCAAGCATTAGTTCACGGTCCATCTGGACAAGTAATTGAGTTTAAGGAAGGAGACGAATCTGTAAGATTTGAAGTTACTCCCGAACTTACATGGGTGGAAGGTCCTGAAACTATTGAGGAAGGATTACAACCACCTGATTATCAATATAGTGAAGAGACCGAAGTTATCAGTAAAAGAACATATCCTGCTCCTGCGTATGATTTATCAAGACGATTAGATTATCCTACTGTTGAAGAGCAATTAGATTTGCTCTGGCATGATATGGATGAGGGCAGAATCGCTGGCAAAGATACATCTAGGTGGTTTGGTGCTCTCAAGAGTGTTAAGAACGCTTATCCGTCTGAGTGACGCTTACAGAGGTGGCACAGGGGGTATACAACCCCCTTTTTTTGTGATATGATACTGGGGTATTCAACGGAGAACCATGCCTCAATTCACTCTCATCTGTACTGATGAGGATTCTACTGTCACAACTAAAGAATTTGAAGCAACTTTGCTCCCTGAAGTAGTAGAGAAGACGCAAGACTTCTTGAAGGGTGTAGGTTATTGCTTTGAAGAATTGCATACTCAAGTGTTCCCTATCCCAGAAGATACTAGCGATAAGGATGAATATGCATCCATTTATCGTAACATCGACTGAGATATATAACACTGTAGTTTACTATTCGTTCACGTTTCAAACTCATGGGCAAGACTTATCGGCGGGGTGGAGACGAGCGAGGATACTATTCCTTCGGCAAATCCATTCGTGACAAGCGTTCAAAAGGTGGCACCAATCGTTCAAACTGGGGAGACAACAATGACGAAAACTTCTCAACCAAAGGATCAAAGAAAGGTCGAAAGAACATCGACACAGACTATGATAACGATGGGTGGCATTGATTATGAAATGGAAAAAGAATATGAAGAACTAGAATTTGATGACTATTCTGAGGTAGACTACGACCTCGATTACACTCACTCAGCATGAATCATGGACGGAGAATCTCAACACGAAAAATTTAATAGAGGACTAGACCTTTTCATGGAATCGGTTCACAAACCTGATCATGAATTGCGTCAATGTGCTCACAATCAAAAATGTTACCATGAACTCATGTACATCAGGAGTTATGTGCTTGACTATCTCAAAACTCTAAGGAGATAATCAATGATACTTCACTCCGCAATCCTTGACTCTGATGAGAAAATGATCTTAAAAGATGCATTGTTTCTTTATGTCTCTGACTTGCAGAAACGATACTATAGGGATAAAATGATCCCTGAATCTTCATACCTTACCAAAATGAAAGAGGTTGAAGGTATTGTTGACAAATTACATTTGACTGACCTTTATCGATGACTATTCAAGTTTTTAATCCTAAGTGGTATTTCCAATCTCAGTTAGGAACTAGGTCTCAACTAATCATTGATGAGTTGTTTCGTGAGTATATCTCAAACGAAAATAACTTTCATCAACCTGAGGATTGGAATTGTAATGTGCAGACATCTTGGTCCACTCAACCTGATGAATCTGCACCTTATGGTGAGTGGTTGGACGTAATTCGTCCAATCTTTGATAAGTTTATCGAAGAAGTCGGATCACAAACTGATATTGAAATCCTGCCAATGAACGCATGGGTTAGTAAATATAACTCAGGCGATTCACAGGAAGCACACGATCACTGTGATCCAAGAAATAATCTGAGTATGGTGTATTTCCATACTATAAATGATGATGATGGATGTGCATTTAAGTTCATCAACACTGAACATCAATTATATAAATCTCAGGGACTTGATGTATTAAATGCACCAACACAGCAGGTAACAGTTCCCGAAGTAAAGAAGGGAGATGTTATCATTTTTCCAGCACATTATTTGCACTTAGTGTCACCTCATCGTGGCACTGAAACTAGAATTACAATCAGTGCAAACTTTAACGTTATGCCAGCACAACAACCTGCACAAGATGCTGGACAAGAAGACTAACCCCGTGTATATTAACAATGTCATCACTAAAGAAACTAACGAAACAAATCAACCATTGCTTAAAGCATCCTGAGAACTATACTGAGGATGAGATTCACACACTGAAAAAGAAAAGGCGTCAATTTCTTGATGTTGAACGCCGTGCAAACATTGAACAACGTGGAGGTTTTGGACAGTATGTACAATGAAGAATTTGACATCGAATGGGATGAACATGACATGGTTCAAGCACCTGAAGATGATTGGATTGCATCCGTATTAGGTGAAGAATCAGAGGTAATCGATGGCATCTCGTGTTAAGTTAATTGCGAAAAGTCGCATGGCAAACAAGATCTTCACCTATGATTTGAGACGTGATCCTTATGCCTATGTGACTGATCGCAAAGATAAATGGCACTTGTACCATCCCAATAGTGGAATGGAACTATGGGTTCACCCTAAAAATGATCCTGACTGGGAGATTAAATTATGAGCAAAGATCGCTGGCGTGTATCATGGAGACGACAAAAGAAAGTCAATGGATTCACTTCAAAACAATCAGTTATTGTTTACGGCATTGACAATGTTGAGCATGTAATTAAAACAATGGTGCCCACGGATGAGTGGGATGTGACACCTGCATAACTGACACAGACTCCTTGACAGGGGTCTTTTTTCATGCGATACTATATTCATAGTCAAGCGATCACATGCACCTTCGTCCTCATCAGCAACGCGCATTTGCAGCAATGCAGAACAACAATGCTGGTCAGATTATTGTCCCCACTGGTGGTGGCAAAACCTATATCATGATCGCTGATGCTTACAAACATCTGCGTGATTGTGGTCCCCAAACTATTGTTGTAGTTGCTCCGCGTATCCTCCTCGCTAATCAGTTGTGCGAAGAATTTATGGAGCACATTCATCATCGTGATGTGCATGTTTGTCATGCTCACAGTGGTGAAACGCACTACTTCAGTAGCACCAAACCCGAAAAGATCGCTCTGTTCGCTAACACTGCGCGAACAGCAGGCGAGAACTGCATTATATTCACAACCTACCATTCTCTGCACCGCGTTGTAGATAGTGGTATCAATATCGACACCATTTATTTTGATGAAGCACACAATGGCACCGCAAAAAGTTTCTTCCGTAGCGTCTTTGCTACTGCTCAGTATGTTAAGCGCAGGTATTATTTCACTGCAACACCTAAAACTGGTCGTGGTGTAAGTGTTGCTCGCGGCATGAATAACACCGATGTTTGGGGTGGCACTCTCTGCAATGTTCCTGCACAGGAACTCATCGCTAGTGGTGCAATCGTTCCCCCTAAAGTTGTACCGTTTGAGACCAATCGTATCCGCACTAAGCATAATGCACACGATGTTGATGCTGACAACTTGAAGGATATGTTTGAGCAACTCGATGATGCTCAGAACCCCAAAGTTTTGGTGTCTGCACCATCCAGCAAAGTGCTGGGCAATATGCTCGGACAGACTGACATTCTTGAGTATTTCAAGAACAATGGTTATGACGTGATGCACATCACCAGCAAGTTCGGTGCTATCATCAACGGCACCAAAGTTGGTCGCGAAGAGTTCTTCAACGTGCTCCAGTCTTGGGGTGCTGATGACACTAAAAGGTTTGTGATCTTCCACTATTCTATTCTCAGTGAGGGTATCAATGTGCCTGGGTTGACTCACACTATTCTCCTCCGTAATCTTCCCATCGTTGAGATGGCACAGACAATCGGTCGTGTTATCCGTGTTCATAAAGATGATCGCGCTGCTGTTGCTGAGGGACGTATTCCTGCTGGTGCGTTTCATCTTTACAAGAAAAGTGAGGGCATTGTGAGTATGCCTATCGGTTACAAAATGGGCAACGCTATTGCACAACGTTTGCAAAATGTTGTCAATCAAATATTCTTGGAGGGCGTTCCTCCTCTTGCCTACTGCTGATTATGAACTACACTAAGGCACAACTAATCGACGCACTTGTGGCAGAGTGGGACTATCTCTGCCATGATGATTATGATCCTGATGATCAAACTCCCGAAGAATATCGTGAGGACTTGATTAACATGTCAATCGAAGAAATCATCGAAGAGACATCAACTGATGAACATTTTACCCTAGAAGAGTATATGGAAATCTGGGGGTGACTGTGCCAGTTGGTCAAAGTGTCCACCATCGCTTGCAAAGCACCCTGATCGGTGCCATACTATAAGAGTCAAAGGAAAGCACCATGCGTCACACAAAAGCACAAGTTCTCGAACAGTTCCGCTACAACTGGAAGGTGGAATGTCTCGCCAATCCTTCCTACAAAAGTGATAAGATTCGCAAGCGTATTGCGTTCGGTAACTTCACTGATATGCTCTGCAAGAGTGGTGACATCACCCTGAAACAGTACGAGACATGGAGCAACCCTTTCTGATGGAAAAACTTATGTCATGTAACACAAACGAAGAGATCATGGAATCTCTTTTTGAACAAGTTCAGGAAGAATATCCTGAATTGCCTATTGAACAACAGGCAACAATCGCTTCTCAACGTTTCTGGAATCTCGCACAGTAAAATGCTTAAAAAACAAGTGCTCAAAGTTGTTGGTGAAACTGCCATGAAAGTTGATCCAAACTTAACACGGTTGGAAAAATTTGAGGTTTTCTGTCGTGTTGTTGACAATCTCGCTGATGATGGTCGCATAACTAAAGCACAACAACAATCATGGACGAACGTATTTTGATACTGTGACACCCGACAAAGCGCCACACAGGCGCTTGTAGGTGCCTTAAAATCGTGTATTGTATAAGAGTCAAAGGAACACCACACATGCTTTTCAAAGGTCCAAACGGTCGCATCTGCTCCACTATCAGTGGTCCTGAATACCTCGCACTATTTGAGAAAACTAACACCGATGAATTCATTGAAAACACCAAAATTGTTGCTGAAAAAACTGGGTCGATGGA
>CENJ01139102.1_pt1 | contig 21612 bp, 24 predicted proteins | sample 356161 | NCBI WGS metagenome assembly CENJ01 (sample SAMEA2619531, study PRJEB7988) | marine metagenome | biome: marine biome (ENVO:00000447); feature: surface water layer (ENVO:00002042); material: "saline water (ENVO:00002010), including plankton (ENVO:xxxxxxxx)" | depth 5 m
ATCTTTTGATATATATTTTATTAGTTCATAAGTATAATTCTTATAAAAAAAGTATACATTAATTATTAAGGGTGAGTAAAACTATTTATAGCAACTTTATTAAAATTATAAATAATGCTACTATAATGACTTTCCTAAGCACCTTTTCAAGGTTTGGCATTGGTATTGCTGTACTTCCTTTGATAATTTTAAAATTTAATTCTTATGAAATTTCTTTGTGGCTATATCTAACTACGCTTCTGGGTTTTATTAGTTTAGCTAGTTTTGGATTTGGTCAATCCATAGTAAGGTGTATTAATTATTTTCTTGCTGGCTATAATAGTATACCTAAATCAATAAATCAGTTTAATTACACATTTGAAAAATTAGATAATCACAAAATCATTAATAAAAAAGGTATTGGAGATATTCTTTTTTTAACCTCCAGGATATATATTCTACTATCAATTTTTGCAGTATTTTTAATTTCAACTTTAGGTGTTTTAATCTCATGGAACATTATGTCTCTTGGAAGCCATTCAATTGAAAATTGGCTTTCTTTTGGGTTGGTAGGATTAATTGCAATATTTAGAATTCTTTTTTCAAGATCTGTTTCTATAATTGAGGGTTTTAATTTTGTTGCAAAAATTAGATTATTGGAGACGCTATTTGGTTTATCAAAAATAATATTATTTACTATCCTAATCTTATTAGATTTTAATATTCTTCACTTATTTCTGATGGAATTATTATTGCAACTAATTGCAAACTTTTACTCTAATAGAATGATTAGTCAAATTATTAATAAAAAAAATATAGCCTATTCAAAAATTCTTAATCTAGAAATTTTTAATCAAATTTGGCCATCTACATGGCGTTATGGCTTAATGTTATTTGGTAGTCACTTTATTAACAATGGTACTGCACTTGTTGTAGCTCAATTATCTGATACTTCTTTGATTGCTAGTTACCTACTTACAGTAAGAATATTAGTAATTATAAGATCCTTATCTATTTCGCAATTTAATGCTAACTACCCTTCATTAATTAATTTGGTAGTTTCTAAGAATTTTTATAAAGTTAAAAAATCTTTATCTCTTATAATAAGAAATGCGATCTTGGTTTTGTGTATCACTCTATTTACTATTTTTTTAAGTGGAAATGATTTAATTAATTTCTTCTCTAAAGATATTAGAATTATTGATAATTATTTATTTATTATTATGTCAGTAGGAATTGTACTAGAAGCACATCACGGATTTCATGCGAATATATATCTTTCAACTAACCATGTACCATTTTTATGGCCAGGATTGATATCTGGATTATTAATTATTTTAATTTCATTCATACTTGTTCAATCTTATGGTTTATTAGGAATTGTTCTTACACAATTTTTTATACAGCTGTCATTCAATAATTGGTTTCCAGTTTATCTAAATTTGAAGCTTTTAAAATGGAATTTTAGTGAATACTCTTTAAATATATTAAATTTGAAAAAAGTATGATTGCATTACTTCCAATTAAAGAACATTCTGAAAGAATACCAAATAAATCTTTCAAAACTATAGATAATAAGCCTTTATTCTCTTTTGTAATTGATACTCTATTAAGTTCAAATTTCATATCAAAAGTAGCTATTAATACTGATTCCCAAAAAATTATTAGTGAAGTAAAAAAATTTTATCCATCAAATTCAATTGAATTTATTAACAGACCTAAAGAATTGATTGGCGATTTTGTTCCAATGAATGACATTATTAAATATGATATCAGTCAGTTTGAAAATAATTCATTTATTCAAACACATATTACAAATCCATTACTTAAGACCAAGACTATTGATAAAGCAATTTCATTTTATAAAAATAATACATATGATAGTATAGTATCCGTAAATGAGCATAAAAGTAGATTCTATGATAGTAAACACAATCCAATTAATCATGATGGCTCATCTAATATTCTTAGAACTCAAGACTTAGAGCCATTATATGAAGAAAATTCTTGTTTTTATATTTTTAGTAAGGATTCTTTTACTAAAAATGGAAATAATAGAATTGGTAATAAGCCTTTTTACTTTACAATAAATAAATTAGAATCTATTGATATTGATTATTACGAAGATTTACAACTTGCACGAGCATTATATAAAGGCGATGAACTTAAAAAATAAGATAAAAAATGGAAGCACGCTTGGGACTTGGATTACTATTGATCATCCAGTTATTTACCAGTCTATCTCCGAATATCCTTTTGATTGGGTATTAATTGAGCTAGAACATTCGGCCATTGATTTTAGTGGGTTACACCAAGCCATTTCTTTCTTCAAAAATACAAATATTGGATGTTTAGTCAGACCGCCAATTGTTGATAATATATATATTAAGCGTATAATGGACTGTGGGGCAGATGGTATTATAGCCCCTAACATTTCAAGTCTAGAAGATGTAAATGATGCATTAAAGTTTATGAAATATCCACCTGAAGGTAAAAGAGGTGCTGGTCTATTTAGTGCGCAAAATTTTGGTAATAACTTCGATTCTTACTATCATAAAAATAATAAAGAATCAGTATTAGTTGTTCAAATTGAAAATTGTGATGCTGTAGAAAATTTAAATGAAATAATAACGGTTAAGCATATTGATGCGCTAATGATTGGGCCATATGATTTAACAAGTTCTTTAGGAATTGCAGGAGAATTCGAAAATCCACTTTTTTTAAATGAAGTTAACAAGATTAAGAATATTGCAAGAGAAAATAACATTCCAATTGGGATGCATATTGTTGAACCAGATCCTAAAAAGCTCATTGCTGCTAGAAACGAAGGATACAGTTTTTTAGGCTATGGACTTGATTTTAAATTCATTGTATCACATTTAAACTCATTAAAGGATATTATCAATGAAAAGTGATGTTCTTGTAATTGGTGGTTCAGGATTTTTAGGGTCTCATGTAATTAATCAGCTTTTATTTAAAGGTTGCAAAGTTACTAATCTTGATATTAATTCATGTAATATTGAAAGCAAAAATTTAACAAATGTGCATTCAAATATTGTTCAAGATCTTGATTTTTTAAAAAATAATAAAAATGAATTTGATTATGTTATCAATTTTGCAGGAATATCCGATTTAGACTATTGTCATAAAAATCCAAAAGAATCTTTGACGATAAATATTATATCTAACTTAAATATTATAGATGTTCTAAAAGAATCATCTAAACTAAAAAAGTACATCTACGCAAGTTCAGCATATGCTTCAGGAACTAGTGGTTCATTTTATGCTATTGGTAAAAAAGCATGTGAAGAAATAATTAAAGAGTATTCTGAGAACTATAGTTTTAATTATACTATTTTACGATATGGTTCATTATATGGATTAGGTTCAGATGATAGAAATTCTATTTATAGATTTTTAAAATCTGCTTTGAAAAAATCTAAAATTGATTATTCTGGTACTGGTGAAGAGGTAAGAGAATTTATAAATGTGAAAGATGCAGCAGAGCTTACTATAGAAAGTTTTAAAGAGTTGTATGATAAAAATACACTAATGTTAACAGGTACCAAATCAATGAAGTATAAAGATTTATTTGATATGATAAATGAGATCTTTGATAATTCCTTACAAATTAGTATGCATGAAAATCAATCAAAAACTCATTACAAAAGCACCCCATATTCTTACCAAAAAGATCCAGTTAAAAAACTTACTAATAATCCACATATCGATTTAGGAGAAGGTCTAATTGAGATTGTACAATCTTTAAATGATGACAATTAAACATTTTGAAGAGCTTAATTCTGCTGACAATTTTTTAGCTCAATATATTATAAATAAGTGTCAAGATGGTGATGATATTTTAATTTCTGGTGGTACAAGTTTTTTATTTATGCTCAAAAGAATGTCTCGAGAAAATTTGAAATTTCATTTTTATTTAACAGATGAAAGAAATGTTAAATATGACTCTTGTGATTCAAACCTTAATTCATATAGAAAATTAAAATATAAAAACTTCACTTTTAAAGGTTTCATACCAGAGAAAAACTATAAAAACACCATAAATAATTATGAAGATACACTTCAAAAAAGAGATTTTGATTTATGTATGCTTGGGGTAGGAAATGACGGACATGTTGCATCAATTTTTCCTAATAAGTGTGATGTTATTTATGACTCAAATCACTCGTTTTATTGTAATTCTGAATATCATAAATATAATAGATTTTCGCTTAATCTTGATTTCATTATAAGATCTAGAGCTATAATTTTATATTTTAGAGGCGATAGTAAAATTAAAGCATATAAAAAGTTTTTCAATAAAGATTTTTACCCTTTAAATCGACTTATGGAGCACAAAGAAAAATTGAACATAATTTTAGCTGAAGGAAAATGAAATATAAGACAATTATTTTTGATTTTGATGGTGTGATTATTGATTCTAATCATGTAAAGGATAAAGCGTTTTTCTCAATTTTTTTAGATTATGGGGAAAAAGTTGCTTCTTTTAGTCAAAATTATCACTTAAAAAATAGAGGAATTTCTAGGTTTGATAAAGTAGAATACGTAATCAATAAATTTAAACTTCCAAAAGAAGATTATAATAAAATTATTAATAATTTCTCATCAATAGTTTTTAAAGAAGTATGCAATGCACCCTTTGTTGAAGGCGTTAAGGAGTTTTTAGATAATAATCATACAGCCTATAATTTTTATATCATTTCTGCTACACCTTCGGAGGAATTATTAAAAATTCTTGATGAGTTAAATATTAGACGTTTCTTTAAGAAATCCTACGGATCACCAAATGATAAAAAGTATTGGTTAACTCATTTAATTAAAAAGAATATCATTTCAAATAAAGATTCATTATTTATAGGTGATGCCTTTAGCGATAAAGATGCTGCGGTACAGAATTCAATTGATTTTTGTATAAGGTTAACAGGAGATAATGAGCACTTAATTGATAGTGATGTAGTATATTCTATCAAAAATTTTCATAATTTTAATTCATTAATAAGATGAACATATTAATTACTAGCACATCCTTTCAAGATACTCCCGGTGCTCATTTTGATTTATTAAAAACAAAATCTTGGAACATTTTTTACTTGAGGGGACCATTAAGCTCTGATGCCCTAATTAATTTTAAAAAAAACATAAATGGAATCATTTGTGGAGATGATGAAATTAATAAGGATGTTTTAGATAGTTGGAGCGGAGATACTTTTTATGGTATTTCAAAATATGGTATTGGCTTAGATAAAATTGACTTAGAGTATGCTAAAGAAGTTGGTATTAAAGTAGTAAATTGCAAAGGAGTTAATTCGGATACTGTAGCTGAACATGTTTTTGCTAAAATATTATCCTTTTCAAAGAATCTATTTGAAAATTATAAAAATACCAAAAAAGGAGAATGGAAAAGATTTGCAGGATCTGATATAAAAAATAAAACCATTATGATTGTAGGTTTTGGTGCTATAGGAAAAAGAGTTGCTAGCCTTGCTGAAGCTTTTAAGATGAATGTTATAGTTGTTGATCCATTTGTTAAAACTGATAAATACGATTTATATGAAAATATTTCTGATGCAATTTCAGAAGTTGATTTTTTATCGTTGCATACAAATCTTGATAAATCTACATTTGAATTAGTTAATAAAAGCTCTTTGAAAAACTGTAGTAAAAAACTAGTCATAATTAATACTTCAAGAGGTCATGTAGTTAACGAGTCAGATATAATTTCGATGCTTACAGAACAAAAAATTCAAGCTTATCTTACAGATGTACTCCAAGAGGAACCAATGAAAAAAAATAGCATAATTTTTAATAGTCATAGTAAAATTTTTATCTCACCCCATACTGCTTCACGAACAATTGACAATGTACAAAATCAAGCAATTGAATCAATAGAAAATATGGAGCTATTAATAAATGAAAAGAATCTTTAGATTTTTTATTCCTTATCAATTCATTTTTTTTATCAAAAGACTTAATCAGAATTTCATGGATATTTTAGTACGATATAATCTTTTTTTGCATTTAGATAAGAAAAAAATTAATAGTCTAAAAAAAACTAAGAAAAATTATGATGAATGTTTTATAATTGGTGGAGGGCCTTCAATTAAAAATCAAAACTTGAATATTTTAGAAGATAAATTTTCAATAGTTCATAACGCATTTTATCTACTTAAAGACACTTACACTTTTAAGCCCTCTCTATATGTTATAGAAGATCCGTTACCTGCAGAAGATAATTCTACCGAACTTAATAAAATAAAGGATATCGATATTATTGTTCCTCTTAAGTTAAAAAAGTACATTAAAAATCGTGAAAATGTGACTTACATAAATTTTGATTATACATATATTGATTCAAGGGAGACCACAAAAGATAATAACCTTGAATTTAAATTTTCAGATGACTTGTCTAGAAAGGGGTTTTGGGGAGGAACTGTTGTATATTTTAGCCTTCAAATTGCATACTTTTTAGGTTTCAAAAAAATATACTTGTTTGGTGTTGACTTATCATACAAGATACCAGAATCTGCTAAAATCAATGGGAGTATAATTACTTCTACCGATTCTGATGATAATCATTTACACAAAGATTGGTTTGGAAAAGGGAAGAGATGGCACTTTCCAAGACAAGATAGAATGCAAGTTGCAATAGAAAGTGCCGTGGATTTTTTATCTAAAAAAGGGGTAAAAGTATATAATTTTAGCCCTGTAAGTAGAATTAAAGGTGCTAAAAATTTAGATTTTGATAAATTCTTTTATGAAAAATAGTAAAATACTTTTAATCGGATGCGGTCAAATAGCACAAAATATGCATTTGCCTGCAATATTAAAATTTTTCAAAAGAAAAAATGTGGCTATTCTTGAAAAAGATATTAATACTTTAAAGTCTGCTTGTAGTTCTTTTAAAATCGAAACTTCGTATAAAGATATGTCTGAAGTTGATTTCAATAATTACTCTTTTGTTGTTTTAGCAGTACCATATCAACTCAACTATGATATTTTAAATATTTTATTAGAATATGATATTAAAATTCTATGTGAAAAACCTGTGGTCTCTAATTACAAGGATTATCTGACTTTAAAAGCTAAAATTCAAAAATCAAAAGCAGAAATATTTATTAATCAAACAAGAAGGTTTTCTCCTTTGGCGATTGATATAAAAAAAATTCTTATAAATGTTAATGATAATTTTAATTTAGGTGATTTAAAATCTGTATCATATTCTGATGGAAGCAAATTTGATTGGGATTCTACTTCCGGATTTTATTTTAAAAATCAACAAGGAGTACTTCTTGATAGAGGACCCCATGCTATAGATTTGATTGGATGGATGCTAGAAGATGATTTAGTAGTAAAAGAATTTTTTAAAGATTCAAATAAATTTCTACCTGAGTCACACACATTTATTAAGCTTGAGACTAAACAAAAGAAAATACCTATAAATATTACATTAAGTTGGAAGTATAAGCTTGCAAATCAAGTAATTATTGCTTTTGAAAATGGAAAAATTGTCTTTGGAGTTAATGATCTTAATTCTTATGAAATAATTTCCTCTAATTACCGTAAAGTTATTATGGCAAAAGGTTTAGTAGATAATTATTATGAGTTAGGTAAAGTTGTTTTTGATAATTTTTTAAATTTTCAAAATAACAGTACCAGTTTTTTTGATGTTGAAAATTCAATAAAAGTAATTTCTGATGCATATGAAAGATAAAATAATAATTTTTGGTGCGAATGGATTTGTTGGATCAGCAATTGCTGAATCGATGAATTCAAAAAATGATTTAAAATGTATAATTAGAAATAAGAATAGTTGTTCTTTTATTTCAAATCTTGGAATTAAAACAACAATTTGTAATTCACTTGATTATGAAGAGACCTTGAGTGTGATTGATGAATCTTCCATAGTTATTAACTGTATTAACGGGGATTACGATACCTTAGTAAATAGTACCACAAATATTGCAAATGCTTGCGTTAATAAAAAAGCAAAAAAATTAATACACATAAGTAGTACTGATGTATATGGTAATTTAAAAGGAATAATAAATGAAAATTCTAAAATGGTCGGTGATAGAGGAGACTATTCAAAAGCAAAGATTCATTCAGAAAAATTCCTGAATAGTTTGAAAGATAAATTACAAATTATCATTTTACGACCTGGAATTATTTATGGAAAAGGATCAACGTTATGGACAAATCGAATTATTGAAAGAAAATTGAATGGTTTTAATCTTCCTTATAAAGCTGAAATAACGCAATGTAATCTTACTTATATTAATGATTTGGTTAATTCCATTATTTCTGCGTGTGAGTATGAAGATAATAATATTACTTGCAATATAATTAGTGACGACCAAATAACATGGAAAGAATACTATAATTTTTATGATATAGGTACTTATCATAATAAAATCAAATTTAAAAATAATTTTAATTTAAGATTTATTGTATTGTTGCAAGCTCCAATTCGATTTATAGCAAAACCCATATTAAAATATCTAAGATTTTTAGTGAACATTATGTATCAAAAAAATAAATATTCAAATACACTTTTAAAATCAACTCAATCTGGACTGAAGGCGAACCCCGATATAAATGAACTAAGTTTACTGATTACACAAGCTAAATATTCTAATTTAAATTCTAAAAAAGAATTGAATATGAAGTATACAGCCTTTGATGCAGGGTTAAAGGAGACTGAAATATGGATCAGGCAATCCAATCTAGTACAAGCTCTGTTTCAATTGTAATTCTTACAATGAATCGCTCTTCTCATATGAGAATTGTACTTGAGAATATATCTCTTCAATCATTAGCGCCTGAAGAAATTATCATTATCGATAATCATTCGAAAGAAATTGAGCAGCGAAAAAACCAAGAGCTAGCAGATAAGTATAAAGCAGATTATTATTTAATGAATGAAAATCTTGGGGTTAGCGGTGGTAGAAATTTTGGCCTTAAAAAAGCAAAGGGAGATATTATAATTGAAATTGATGACGATGCAGAATTTGAATCAATTCATGCTATTAGAAATGCTCGTCAAATTTTAAAAAAACATAAAAATATAGGAATAATTGCATTTTCAATATTAAAAAATAAAAATATGGATTTTAGAAGAGAAGAATTTCCTTTTTTTAATAAAATGAAGAAACTAAATAACCCATTAACTGAATGTGCTTGGTTTATTGGTGCAGGACATGCATTTCGAAAAGAAATTTTTGATAAAGTTAATTACTACAACGACTTTTACCCATATGGACAAGAAGAAATAGATTTATCTATAAGAGTTAAAGATAGTGGATATGATATTTTTTATGCAAAAGATATTAAAGTATTTCATAACAAAACAGATGATGCAAGGTATATTCCCCCAATTGACGTAGCAGGTCTAAACCTAAAAAATAGAATTAAAGTCGCTATGCTTAATTTAAATTTTTTATCTGTACTATCTTATATTTTTATCCGCTCAACACAGTTTATTTTAAAGTATAAAACATTTCAAGTTTTAAAGATTGCTTATAATTTGATGAAAGATGACTTAATCTATATTAAAAATAATAGGAAAGTTATCTCACTTAAGACTTATTGGAAACTAGCAAAAATTAATGGACCTATTCTATTTTGAAAATAACAATTGAAAAATTTTTTATTATTGTACTAACTATTTTATCTTTTTTAGGTAGTACACATTTCATTATTAATTTCCTTAATGTAGCAACGCCCTTCTATTTTTTTCAAATTTTTATTTCTTTATCAGTATTGATTTTTTTAATAAGGAAAAAAGAAGTAAAAGTGGTCTATGAAAGAATTATGCTTCTAAAATATTTTTTTCTATTCTTTTTTTTAAACTTATTCGTTCAACTATTTTACCATAACCTTTCTATTGAAAATGAAATTAGAGTTTTAGGCTATTTCTTATCTTTTTTTTCAAATGTGCTTGCTTTAAGTTTTTTATTTGACAGAAAAGATACCTTTAATTTTTTTATAAAACTATGTAAGGGAATTTTGTACACGTTGATTTTTTTTGGGATCATCAACTCATTAAATATTTTAAATTCAAATATATTTTTTGTTACATCTAAAGCTATTGATAGTTATAACTTTCTATTTTTTAAAAATACTGCGAGTTTGTTAGAACATCAAATTTCTTATGGTTCAACCATTGCAATTTTATTCTCAACTTTATTCTTTAATAAAAAAATTGCTTTAAAATTCATAAAAATATCATTAATAATCATTGGTATTTTCATTTCGTTTAGCCGCACAGCTTGGTTGTCTATGATATTTGCTTCTACTATTTCTTTTGTTAGGTTGAAAAATTTTGCATTACTAGGACTCTCGATTGGTCTTATTTATTTTATTATTCCACTAGATTTTTTTTATAATATTCTAAGATTAGAAAACTTAGGCTCTGGTAGGGAAGTTGTATGGTTTTATGCAATTGAAATGTTGAAAGATAATTTTTTATTTGGATTTGGTTATAGCAGTTATTTTGATATTAAAAATATGTTTCTTACAAATTTTGAATTGGGCCTTTTCGAATTTGATTCTACCGATCATCTTCATAACAGTTATCTTACATTAATTTTTGAGTCTGGAATAATAGTATTTATAGTTTACATTTTTGCAATAATTGAGCAATTTTTGAATCTGCCTCAAAAAAATAGAAATATTTTCATATATATACTTTTTACCTTTTTGATAGCCTCATTTTTTGTTGAATTTAGACTTGGTGGGCTTAGGTTTTTTAATTTCTTTTTTGTTGCAATAATAGGCTATATTATTTCAATAAGATCAGTTAGACTTCAAAAAGTAGAACTTAAAAAAACTACTTAACTTCTTTATTTGAAAAATCTTAAAAAGAGGTTTCATAGGAACCCAAAATGGAAATTTAGATAGGTTATTATTTTTCCAAGCATAATAATTTTCCATATTTCCTTTAAAAACATTTTTCAATGACTTATTACTTATTCCACCGTATTCTAATGTATATAAATACTCATCTTTGTAAAATATATTATAGTTTTTAATATAAAATAATCTCAAAAGCCATTCATAGTCAGCGCCAATTTTATATTGTAAATCAAATAGTTTATTTTTTTTTATAATTGAGTTTTTTATATAAACTGCTGGAGGAGGTGGCATCCATCCAAAATAGTATTTATATTTTTTAAAATTTCCAGCTCTCCATTTTCTTATTATTTCACCATTTAATACAAAATCCATATTTCCATATAAAATATCGCAACCTTCCTTATTAAATGATTGAACAATACTTTCAATAGTTGTTTTACTTTTTAAATAGTCATCAGACATTACAGTTCCTACAATATCACCATTAGCTAGTTTCATACCTTTGTTCCATGCATCATAAATACCCTCATCTTTTTCTGATACTAATATTGAATGTTTATTGTGAGTATTAATTATTTGAATGGTATTATCTTTCGATTTACCATCAATAATTATGTGTTCAATATTTTTATAAGTTTGATTACTAACAGATTTAAGAGAACGAGATATCGTTTTTTCAGAATTATATGTCAATGTTATAATTGAAACTTTCATCACTTCGAATACTAAGGTATTAATATATGTAATTGAAATATAGTCATAATATCCCTATAATTGTCTGAAATTTATGAAAGATAAAATCGTTATTACTGGCGGAACTGGTATGGTTGGGCAATCTTTGCAAAAAATTATGCCTACTGCTATATATTTAAGTTCTAAAGATTGTGACCTTTCAAATCTTGATGAAACAACTAAATTTTTTAAAAAAGAAAAACCTGATACAATCATTCATATCGCTGGCAGAGTAGGAGGAATTCTTGAAAATTTAAAATACCCAGTTGATTTTCTAGAGGAAAATATTTTTATAAATACAAATTTGTGCAAAGCGGCACATATTTCAGGTACTAAAAATTTAATGGCAGTGTTAAGTACTTGTATTTATCCAGAAAATGCCGATAGATACCCCATGACAGAAGATCAATTGTATAATGGACCTCCTCCCATTCAAAACTTTTCTTATGCATATGCGAAAAGATGTATGGCTGTTCAAATTGATTCATATGTGCAGCAATATAAAAAAAGTAATTGGTGCTATATTATCCCATGTAATTTATATGGAGAAGACGATAAATTTAAATATGAAAGGTCACATTATGTTTCATCATTAATTGATAAAATATATAACTCTAAAGATGGAAAAATTTATCTTTTAGGTACAGGAACACCTCTTAGACAATTTATGTACTCAGGTGACTTAGCTTTAGCTATTAAATCATTAATAGAAAAAAATATTTTTGAAAACGTTAATATTGCAAATGAAGAAGTATGTTCAGTTAAAGAAATAGCAGAAATTGCTTTAAAAGCACTGGGTAGAAAAGATTTAGAGATAGTATTTTCAGGTAATGAAATAGAAGATGGTAATTACCGTAAAGATGTTTCTTCTGAAAAACTAAAAAAACTCTTAGGTGATTTTGAATTTACCTCTTTATCAAAAGGAATTAAAAAGGTATATAATATTTATAAGGATAGAAATGAAAAATAAAAAAAGAGCTTTAATTACAGGCATTAATGGTCAAGATGGATCATATTTAGCTGAATATTTACTTTCAAAAGACTATGAAGTTTTTGGTACTTTAAAAAGAAATTCTGTCGTTGAAAACCAAACTAGCCGTCTAAATAATATATTTGAAAATGTAAACTTGGAATATGCTGACTTAACAGATATGAGTTCTTTAACTCGACTTATCAAGCAAGTAAAGCCAACTGAGATATATAATTTAGGGGCTCAATCTCATGTAAAAATATCTTTTGATCAACCTATTTATACAACCAACACAATTGTTTTTGGTACTTTAAATCTTTTAGAGTCGATACGATTATTTGATACCAACATTAGGCTATATCAAGCTTCTTCTTCGGAAATGTTTGGAAATTCGATTGATGGTGATGGTTTTCAGCGAGAAAGCACCCCAATGCATCCTGTAAGTCCTTATGGATGCGCCAAATTATTTGGTTACAATATTATTAGAAATTATAGGCATTCATATAAACTATTTCTTAGCAATGGGATCTTATTTAATCATGAATCTCCTAGAAGAGGTCTTAATTTCGTAACAAATAAGGTTGTAAATGAAGCTGTAAAAATTAAGTTAAACTTATCAAATGTTTTAGAGTTGGGAAACTTACAAGCAACGAGAGATTGGGGACATGCAAAAGACTATGTTGAAGCAATGCATTTAATACTTAACCATGATAAGCCAGATGATTTTGTGTGCGCAACTGGAGTTTCTCATTCAGTACAAGATTTAGTTGATTATACTTTTAATAAGTTAGATATGGATCCAAAAAGCTATATAAAAATAAATAAGAAATATCTTCGACCTGAAGAGCTAAGTCATCTTAAGGGAGATTCAACAAAAATAAGATCTGAATTAGGTTGGAAGCCAAATTATACATTCGAGACAATGCTTGATGATATGATTGAGGCACGCCTTAAGCTTTATAAATGAAAGTTCTTGTAACAGGAGTGGCAGGTTTTATTGGGAGTAATTTATCCCGTAAACTAATAGAAAATAACATAGACGTAATTGGAATTGATAATCTTTCCTATGGTGTAAAAAGTCAAATACCGAGTGGGGTAAAATTTTTTCAGGAAGATATAAGAGATAAACAAATTTCAGGTTTATTTGACAGAGTTGACTATGTATTTCATTTAGCAGCAAAAAATTCTTTAATAGACTGTGAAAATAATCCTGCTGAGACGCATGATATAAATGTCAATGGAACAAAAAATATATTTAACATATCCATAAACAAAGGTGTTAAGAAAGTAATTTATGCAGAATCTTCAGCAGTTTATGAAGGTGTAGAAGCATTACCAAGCGTAGAAACAACTACTTATCCGAAAAGTATTTATGCTAAGTCAAAAATGGAAACCAATACTATTGCTCAGCAACTGTTTATATCTAAAGGATTATTTGCAACAGGTTTAAGATATTTTAATGTTTATGGGCCACATCAAGATTATAGAAGAACCATACCTCCAGTTTTCAGTGCATTTATAATTAAAATGCTGCAAGGTGAACGCCCTACTATTTATGGAGATGGGTCAAAAAAAAGAGATTTCGTTTATGTAGATGATGTTAACGACTTTCATCTGATGTGTATGCAAAATAAACTTACTGATAATAACATTTACAATATTGGCTCTGGTAAAAATTATTCAATAAAATCTATTTATGAACGAATTAAATCAATACTTAATTCGGATATAAAACCAATTTATGGAGAAAATTTTGATTTTGAAGCTCAGGATACTCTTGCCAATATAGATCAAGCAAAAAAAATAGGTTGGGAGCCTAAAACGAGTATTTCAATAGGATTAAAAAAATCTATAGATTATATAAAAGAAAATGTAATTTGATGACATGATTGTTTCAAGAACACCATTCAGAATTACTTTAGGAGGCGGCGGAACAGATCTGCCTAGTTATTATGAAAATCACGGTGGATTTATTTTTAGCTTTACACTTTCGAAATACATGTATGTATGTATTAATCGTCCTTCTGTTGATGAATTAATACGCTTAAAGTACAGCATTTCAGAAACTGTTAAATCAGTTAATGATTTAAATCACGATATAGCTAGAGCTTGTTTAGATAGAGTTGGGGTTTCTTCAAAAATTGAAATAGCATCATTATCAGATATTCCTGCTGGTTCTGGTCTGGGAAGTTCAAGTACCTACACTGTTGGTCTACTAAATGCATTACATTCTTTAAATGGTGATTACAAAAGCCTAGATTTTTTAGCAAAAGAAGCGTGTATAATAGAAATGGATATTTTAAAAAAACCAATGGGTAAGCAAGATCAATACTTAGCTGCTCTCGGTGGATTTGTTAGACTAGATATTGATAAAAAGGGAAATGTAAGCTCAGAAAAAATTCTTATAGAAAAATCTATTCAAAATGAACTTAATAGAAACCTTTTAATATTTTTCACAGGTCAACAAAGAAAAAATAATAAAATATTAAATGAACAGGATAAATCAACAAGGAAGAGTGATCAAGAAGTTCTTGAATCATTACATTATATTAAAAAATCTGGTTATCAGATTTTAGACATTGTACAATCTGGAAAAATTGATGAATTAGGTTTAATGTTCAGAGATCATTGGGAAATGAAGAAAAAACTATCTTCAGGTGTTACAAATGATAAAATTAATTCTATCTATCAAACAGCTTTGGATAATGGTGCTTTAGGAGGAAAAATATCGGGTGCAGGCGGTGGAGGATTTTTTACTTTTTACTGCAACAAAAATCATGACATGCTGAGAAGCGCAATGGCAGCAAAAGGATTAAATGAATTAGATTATTCTTTTGATTTTGATGGTTCTAAAATTATTTCAAATCATAGATGAAAAAAGTAATTATACTAGGTTCATCAGGAGAGTTAGGAAATTATTTATCTTTAAAATTATCTAAATCTTACGATATTATCGCTGTAAATAGAAATGACTCCAAAAATTATATAGATTTTTCAGATAGAAAATCAATAACAAAATTTTTAAAAAAATCTAAAGATACATTTGGGTTAATTAATTGTTATGGAATACAAAAACCAATACAAAATTTTGCAGAATCAGACTTTGAAAAATGGGAAAAAAATATTTACGTCAATTTTATAAATTATTCGTTTTTTTTACAAAATTTGATAAACAAAAACAAATCATCTTTAAAAAAAGTAATAAGTTTTTCAGGAGGTGGAGTTACTTTTCCTAGGAAAAATTTTTCAGCATATTCAGTATCAAAGATTTCACTTTATAAATTAAACGAAACACTAGCTCTTGAATTTGAAGGAAAAATTGATTTCAATATCATTGCACCTGGCGTAATTAAGTCAAAAATGATTCAAGAAATTGCTGATCATGGAGAAGTTTTAGGAAGTGAATATAAAGATGCACTCAAAACATTAAGTAGTGGTGGACAAAGCAAATCTAAGGTATTGGATATTTGCAGGTTACTTTTATCACGAAAAAGTGATGGATTCACAGGTAGACTTATTGCAGCACAATGGGATAATATTAGTTTAAAAAATATCCATAATATTATTAATGATAAGAATCTGTTCACATTAAAAAGAATTGATAATAAATATTTTAATGAAAAAGAATAAATTATGAATGTCGCGATTATTGGTTGTGGTTTAATTGGAACAAAAAGAGCTATGAGTATGCCTCCGTCGGTAAATATTCATACTGTTTGTGATACCGATATAAATCAAGGAGAAAAACTGGCTAAAGAAGTAAATGCAAATTTTACAAGTGATTACAGAGAAATTATTAATTGTGAAAAGATCGATGTTGTTATCATTTCAACCCCTAACTATTTAATTAAAGAAATTGCTATAAAAGCTTTAAATAGCCAAAAACATGTTTTGTCCGAAAAACCTCTAGGAAGAAATGCTGCAGAAAGTAAACAAATGACGGATTGTGCAATTGAAAATAATAAAGTTCTTTATACAGGATTTAATCATCGATTTCATCCAGCAATATTAAAAGCAAAAGAATTAGTTAGTGCTAAAGAAATAGGGGACATTTTACATATTCATGGCCATTATGGTCATGGAGGTAGAAAAGGAATGGAAAACGAATGGAGAATGAATCCAAATTTAAGTGGCGGAGGTGAATTATTAGATCAAGGAGTACACTTGATTGATTTAGTGCTCTTCTTTAAAGGAATACCTAAAACCGTTTTTGGTAGCGTAGGTAAGTTAGTTTGGGATTCTGAAGTAGAAGATTCTGCCTCATTTATTTTACAATATGATAATAATATTAATTGTCTTTTCTCGGTAGGTTGGGTTTACTGGAAGAATAAATTCGAATTTAATATTTATGGATCACATGGCTTTATAAGCATAAATGGATTAGGTGGTTCCTATGGAGAAGAAAAGTTAGTATTAGGTCATAGAAACTTTGAAGGTGGAAAACCAAAAATTGAATCTTTTTCTTTTTCAGCTGAAAAATCTATTCTTAACGATGATTCGTGGAAAAAAGAGTGGAAATTTTTTAGAGAATTAATTCAAAATGAAAAGAGTTCCGATAACGGCTATCAAGCCAATTTAATTGTTGATGCTATATATGCCTCAAGCAAAAAAAACCAATCAATAAATGTATAATAAGAAAGCAATTTTTTTTGATAGAGATGGAGTTGTTAATAAACTGGTTGCTAGAGACGGTGGGTTATATTCTCCTCGAGTATTAAAAGATTTTGTTTTCTACGATGATATAAAGCCATGTATAGATTATTTAATTGAAAAAAATTTTTTGATTTTTATTATTTCAAATCAACCAGATATATCAAGAGGAAAAATGACTATAAAAGAGTTGGAGAAGATAGATTTAGTAATAAATGAAAAATTACGTATTGACGAAATATATTATTCTTTTGAAAGTGAATTCACAATTAATGGCACAAAGAAACCTTCACCAAAAATGTTATTTCAAGCAAAAGAAAAATGGAAAATCGATTTTTCCAAAAGTTTTTTTATAGGTGATTCTATTGCAGATAGAGATTGTGCAAAAAATGCTAATCTTTCGTTTATTTTAGTTTCAAGGAGCCACAATAAAGAGTTAAACTATCCAGTAAAAATTAATACCTTAAATGATTTGAAAGATATAATTGATAATAACATATGATTGAAAAAAATGACATAACAAATAAATTCCTATACTTTGGAGTTAAAAGATTTTTGGATTTAGCATTTTCAGTCTTATTAATTATTTTTTTATCTCCTGTTATGACACTTATTATTCTTTTAGTTATAATTTTTGACGGCTTTCCAGTTTTTTATCCATGGAGAGTTCATGGAATTGAAGGAAAAGAATTTATTGGATACAAATTTAGAACAATGCACAGATTTGCTGATAAAGAAAAAGAAAAATTAGAAAAATTAAATGAAATGAATGGTCCTGTTTTTAAAATCACAAAAGATCCTAGAATTACTAAACTTGGTTACATATTAAGAAAATTTAGCTTGGATGAATTGCCTCAAATTTATTCCGTTCTTAAGGGTGATATGAGTTTCATTGGTCCAAGACCTGCAGGTTTTAATGAATTTCCTCATTATGAGGATTGGCATTACAGAAAATTAAGCGTAAAACCAGGCATTTCTTGTCTTTGGCAAGTTAGTGGAAGGAATAACATAGATAGTTTTGATGATTGGGTAAAATTAGATTTACAATATATTGATAATTGGTCACTGTGGCTTGATCTTAAGATTTTTTTTAAAACAATTATTGTTGTTTTAAAGGGAACAGGGAAATAACCCAAATTACTAATTATATTTAATATAACATGATTGATAAAATATTAGTATAATTCACTACTTTTATTAATATGAATTTTTCAGCAAAATATTTAGAAGAATGTATTTCAATCTGCAAACAGATTAATCCTGATAAAATAGAAAAAATCGCACATCTAGTTAATTCTATTCGCCAAGATAAGGGAAGAATATTTTTTTTAGGAGTTGGTGGTGGAGCTGGACATGCTGGGCACGCTGTAAATGATTTTCGTAAAATATGTTCTATTGAAAGTTATGCACCTACTGATAATGTGTCGGAACTAACTGCAAGAGTTAATGATGATGGGTGGGATACATCATATGTGAATTGGTTAAAAGGTTCACATTTAAATAGTAAAGATATGTTATTCGTTTTTTCCGTTGGAGGTGGTAATCTAGAAAAAAATATAAGTGTTAATATTTTAAAATCATTACAACTTGGGCAAGAAGTTGGATCAAAGATATGTGGTGTTGTTGGTAGAGATGGTGGATATACAGCGCAAGTAGCAGACGAATGTATTATTGTTCCAACTGTAAATGAGGAAAATGTTACTCCTCACACTGAAGCTTTTCAGGCAGTTGTGTGGCATTTATTAGTTGCTCATCCATTATTATTAGCAAACGAAATGAAATGGGAGTCAGTTGAATGAGTAATTTAAAAGTTAAAATTTATGGAGATGGGGCAGATCTTGAGGCAATGAAAAGAATGGATTCAGAAAACCTTGTTTCCGGGTTTACAACAAATCCAACTTTAATGGCTAGAAATGGAATAAAAGATTACTTAAGCTTTGCGAAACAAGTTTTAAATGAAATTTCAGACAAATCCATATCTTTTGAAGTTTTTTCAGATGATTTAGATGATATGTATCGTCAAGCTTTAATTTTAAGAGATTTAGGAGAAAATGTATGGGTCAAAATTCCCATTACAAATACACATTCAACCTATACTTATGACTTAATCCATAAATTGAGTAATGAGGGTGTTAAAATCAACGCTACTGCATTATTTACAAAAAATCATATAGATAATGTTTATAGTGCTTTAAATAAGGAAATCGAATCTATAATTTCAATTTTTGCTGGAAGAATAGCTAATGCTGGTATTGACCCGGAAATAACTATGAAATATGCTTCAGATATAACTAGCAATCATCCAAAAGTTGAAACTTTATGGGCAAGTGCACGTGAAGTTTTTAATATAATGCAAGCTGAGCGATGCAATACAGATATTATTACTTTACCTTTTAAATTAATTGACGCGTATAAAAAGGAAGTTGGTAAAGATTTAGACGAATTTTCTCTTGAAACAGTTAAAATGTTTTATGATGATGCTAAGGCATCAGGATATTCACTTTAGCGAATTAATATTTTCTTCTATATATTTAGATATTATGTGTCCAATAAGAATATGACATTCTTGTATTCTTGCAACATTTTCACTATTAATATTAATTTTTGGACAATCAAACTTGTTAATTTTCCCACCATCTCTACCGGTAAAAATTATCACATTTAAACCTAATTTTTTTGCTACTGTTATTGCGTTATAAACATTTATGCTGTTACCAGAAGTAGATATAGCAATAAGCAAATCACCTTTTTGACCAATAGCTTCAATTTGTCTAGAAAAAATTTTATCAAAACCAAAATCATTTCCAATTGCAGTAAGATTTGATACATTTGTACTTAATGAAATGGCAGGAAGAGCTTTTCTAGTTTTCTCAAATTTACCAACAATTTCAGAAGAAATGTGAATGCTATCAGATGCACTCCCACCATTTCCACACAAAATTATTTTTCCGTTTTTTGCAATTGTATTAAATGACAAATCACAAACGTGTTTAATATTATCCAAATCATTAAGTAATGATTTTGTAGTATCCAAATTTGATTTAATTATTTCTTTAATATCGATATTCATCTTTTTTAAATGGCCCATCAACTGAAACTCCAATATATTCAGCTTGACTTTTAGTTAATTTAGTTAAATCTGCATCAAGATGTTTAAGATGAATTCTTGCAACCTCTTCATCTAATTTTCTAGGTAAATCATATATTCCTGTTAGAGGTTTATTTTTAGCTAGAAAAACTTGAGCTAATACTTGGTTTGAAAATGAAGTAGACATAACAAAGCTTGCGTGACCAGTTGCACATCCTAAGTTAACAAGTCTTCCTTCAGCTAATAAAAATATTTGTTTTCCATTTTTAAAAGTATATCTATCAAGCTGAGGTTTTATTTGATCTCTTTTTGCATTTGATTTATTTAATGCATCTACTTGAATTTCATTATCAAAATGTCCAATATTACACACAATAGCTTGATCTTTCATTTTTCTCATATGTTTTAAAGTAATAATATCTTTATTCCCTGTTGTTGTAACGAAAATATTACCTCTATCAAGAACATCTTCTAATCTTCTTACTTCAAATCCTTCCATCGCTGCTTGCAGTGCACATATAGGATCAATTTCAGTAACAATAACCTTACAACCGTACGACTTCATTGATTGTGCTGAACCTTTACCTACATCTCCATAACCACAAACTACAATTGTTTTTCCGGCGAGCATTATCTCAGTTGAACGTTTGATTCCATCAGCTAAAGATTCTCTACAGCCATAAAGGTTATCAAACTTAGATTTTGTCGCTGCATCATTTACATTGAATGCTGGAAACAATAAACTCGCATCTTCTACCATTTGCTGTAATCTAGCTACCCCTGTTGTAGTTTCTTCTGAAACTCCTATGATGTCTGGTACAATGCTATGCCAATGATTTGGATTTTTTTTGTGTACTTTTCTTAAAAGTTTTTCAATTACTATCTCTTCCTCAATCTTTGTTGTGATTTTTGGAAGTTTTTTGTTTTTATTAAAATAGTTTTCTAATTCATATCCTTTATGAATTAATAATGTTGCATCACCACCATCATCTACAATAAGATTTGGACCTAAGTTGTTTTTAAATGTTAATGCTTGTAATGTACAATCCCAATATTCTTCAAGTGTTTCACCTTTCCAAGCAAATACTGGAGTTTTTGTCTTAGCAATTGCAGCAGCTGCCTCATCTTGCGTTGAAAAAATATTACAACTTGCCCATCGAACATCAGCACCCAAATCCTTTACAGTTTCTATTAGAATTGCTGTTTCAATTGTCATATGCAATGATCCTGTAAGCCTAAGACCTTTTAGAGGTTTTGATTTTGAATATTTTTTTCTTAACTCCATTAAACCAGGCATTTCTTTTTCAGAAATATCAAT
>CENJ01054190.1_pt1 | contig 21602 bp, 22 predicted proteins | sample 356161 | NCBI WGS metagenome assembly CENJ01 (sample SAMEA2619531, study PRJEB7988) | marine metagenome | biome: marine biome (ENVO:00000447); feature: surface water layer (ENVO:00002042); material: "saline water (ENVO:00002010), including plankton (ENVO:xxxxxxxx)" | depth 5 m
TTGGAGTCCATCCTGTCAGTTTTCTAAATTTTTCAGTATTACTTATTAAAAAAGGTACATTTGTTGGCCTGGTATATTTTTTATCTTGAACATATTCTATGTTATTTACAGATGATTTACTTATTAACATCTCTAATGCCTGCCTGAATGTAAACACTGCATCTGCTTCATCAGAGCCAATTAAGTAAAGCTCCCCAGGTTTACAGAAATTTACAGCAAGCCAATAAGCCTCCACCACATCCTTAACATGAGTAAAATTTCTTTTATCATCAATATGTCCAACTCTTACAACGGGTTCTTGTAAATCATTTTCAATTTTTGATATCTGATATGCATACCAAGGTATTCCAAAAACATATTCTCTTCTTTGTCCTTCATGATTAAACGTTCTAGTTCTAATAACCTGAATATCATAAGACTTAAAGTAAACGTACCCGATTAAGTCCTGTGCAATTTTTGTTACAGCATATGGATTAACAGGCCGTAAAATTGTTTCAGGATTAATTGGAAGTTCATTTTCATTTATTTCGCCATATTCTTCTCCAGAACCAGGAATTAGAATTTTACTTTTTGGACAAAACTCTTTAATTGAATCCAATAAATTTACAGTTGCATTATAATTTACATCCATGTATCTATGAGGATGATCCCACGAAGGTGATACAAAACTTTCTGCAGCAAAGTGGAGAATTACATCCGGTTTCAGATTTCTTATTAAATTTCTTACGGAAATAGAGTCGGTTAAATCACAGTCCAAAAGCTCTATTTTATCGTGTTTAATTAAATGTTTTATATTGTCGAGTCGGGATAAATGATACCTTTTAGTTCCATAAATCGTTAAACCCTTATCATTATTACACAGGAAGTCGGCAAAGTGAGAACCTACAAAACCAGTTATACCAGTAATTAAAATTTTTTTTTTCATATTTTTATAATTATATTAAATTTCTACTAAATTATCTTGATTTATATTACTAACAGGAGTCTAAAAATGATAAAGTGTTTTTTTTTGTAAAATAATATCATTATCTTTTAAAAATATATAAATCATTTCAGATAACTTTCTTTGACCCTCGTTAGATAAATGTGTTGAAAAGTGATCCTGATTTAGATGCTCAACCTCTTTATGTGCGTTAAAGAAAAACCAATCGTTATTAATATACCCAGAAATATTTTTTTTAACTTCAAGAAAAAAATTATTGTAATAATCATTACCCAAATATTTTGAGTAATGGTTTGCTGTCTGAGCATCTGTAATTTGAAGTATAAAAAAGATAGGAATACCCTCAAAGTCACGTTTAATTGATTTAAAAGTTTTGATCGTGTTCAATAATATAATTTCATTAAAAATTTCCTTTTTATCTAATTTTTTTCCTGACGAATTTTTTATATACTGTTCTTTGCCCAACTTATAAAAGTAATTTTGATAAATCAGCATCTTTAATGAATGCCCTAAACCTGTGGTATTAAAAGTTTTTGGAAATAATTTTGAAAAAAATAATAAAGAGTCAGGATATTCAGATGCTCTTAATAAAAGTGTCAAACCGTTTAGCTCATTAAATCTTAAATGTGAATCTGATTCATTAATAAGTGGTATAAAAATATCATTGACACCTATGTACGAAATTATTAAATCTGGTTTTAATTGATGACCCCATCTATTTAATGAAATAAAATTTTGGTATAAAATTGAACCTGCCATTGAAAGGTTTATAATTCTGATTATTTTTTTTCCCTGATAAAATTTATTTAATTTTTTTTCTAAGGTCTTAAAGTACATATCTTTATTACTTTGAGCACCCATTCCCATTGCTCCACTTCCACCAATAATGATTATACGAAACTCGTCTTCTTTTTTTATTGGTGGATCATTTAACGAAAAATCAATAAAAAATCCTTTATCACCTGTTTTTATGTTTGTTTCATCGTAAACAACTTTTTCATTTTCAAGAGGACCTGTGTATTTGAAATTGCTTGGTATATGCCAACCAGAATACGGATAAAGATCAAAAGTCCTTAAATCAATTTCACCTTCTGTTAAATCAGGAGCTTCACGAAAAAAATCATTTTTAAATGAACTCGGTATATCTATTTTTTCAAAAAGAAATACTCCAATAATTAAACTTAAAAAGCTTGCGATTATATAAAAAATTAATTTATGCATAACATCAATATCAATAATAAAAAAAACTTTAAATATATTCTATAGTTTACCTTTAAAATCTTTTTTTAACTCCCTTAAAAAGTTTAAATAAGAAGATTCTCCGCTTATTCTAAAAAACTTGCATCCAGCTTTATTAGCAGCTTCCTCATCTCTGTCATCATCGCCAACATAGTAGGTAGAAGATAAATCAATGTCATACTTTTTTTGAGCATCAAAAAACATTCCAGCTTTTGGCTTTCTGCAAAAACATCCCTCATCCCAATCATGTGGGCAATAGAGTATATCTTTAACATAACCTCCAAAATCTATTATTTGGGCTTTCATAATTTGATGGATTTTTTCAAGATCATTGGTATTCATTTTCTTTCTGTTAATCCCTGCCTGGTTAGTAATAATTACTATATTATATTTAAGTTCGTTTAATTTTTTCAGAAAATCTAAAGCCTTAGGTTTCCATTTCCAATCATCCCAAGTTTTCACGTAATCGGCTTTTGGAGGTTTTTCATTTATCACTCCATCCCTGTCTAATAAAATAAACTTATTTTTATTTTTAAAAAAATTATGAGTTTTATTTAATCTTTTTAAATTACCAATACTGTAATATCTATGCTTGAAAATAAAACTCGATATTTTTTTTTCTTTTATAAGTTGAGGATATATTTTATTTTCAAAGTTAGTATTTTTATTAGTTAATAAATTCAAAATTTTTTTTTTCATTATAACATATCCTATATCTATAAATTTAAGATTTTTTTTTTTTCTACATTTATCATATACTTTAATTTCATTTTTTTTTGTCAAGCTTATGTTACTCCTTGAGTAGTTATCAGTATTATCATATAGCGAAAGCATCAAATCTTTTTTTTCTCTTTTAAAATTTTCAAATAGTAAATTTCTATCAAAAGGAATGAAATTGTCACAGTACTGAAGCATAAATATATCATCAATTTTATTTTTTGCTTTTTTTAATCTTAATCCAGTATCAAAATGAACAGGTTGATAATCATAATCAATCATAATCCCAAATTTTCTGCCGTTCCCAAAGTAATCTTCAATTACTTTACCTTTATAACCAAGAAGAATGAGAATCTTTTTAAATTTATTTCTTACATTTTCTTTAACTATATATTCCAAAAAAGGTAGACCAAAAAATTTAATCATTGGTTTTGGTTTATCTTTTGTTAAAGGAAATAGTCTTTCACCTAAACCTCCAGCCAGGATTATTACCTGGTCCAATTTATTGTGGTTTAAGTTCAACAATTTTTTTTTGCTCATTTGTTAACGAATCAAAAAATTTTTTACTAAATTTAAGACCTAACTTTCCCCAGTCTGGCATATAACCAACACTGTAACACAAATAAATAGTTCGCCTTTGATTACCTGTAGTATTAACAAAACTTCCATGTGTTAATGCTTCAGTAAAAATTATTACATCACCAATTTCTACATCCACATAACTAAAAGAAGGGTTTTCATCAGGGTGATCAGAGTATGGTCTTTCAAAATTTGATTTATGTGAACCAGGTATTACCCCAAAACCACCGTCCTTTTTCTTGCATCCTAAAAGAGGAATTACAACTTTATTTGTTAGCGAAAATATTTCATCCCCATTACACTGATATGTTGCTTTTGGATGTAACGGCTTGGCTGCCATATGTAAATAAGTATATCCTTTATCCCACCTTGAAATTGAATAGGTATGATTTAGCCTAAAATTACCTATATGAATTGATTTAATTATATCTACGTAATTTTTGTTATTAATAAGTTCAAAAAAAAATTTATCAGACTCAATTATATTTGATATATATAACTCTGACTTTGTCCTAGTTTTTCCGTGAATTACGTTTTCAGGATAATTTTCCTCATTAATATTTTCTAAATTTTCAATTATTTTGTTCGACTTTTCTATAAAAGGTTTACTTAGAACTTTTTTTAAAACTAAGTAACCTTGTGTATCAAATTCATATTTTTGCTCTGGAGTCATTCCCATAGATTAATTCCTCAATTCTGAAAAAATATCAATATTATAATCATCTTTATTTGGAAATAAATCATATAGAGAGTTTTTTTTTTTTAAAATCTTTATCTTTGTATTAAGATTAAATGATTTTATCAACTGAAATAATAAAAGAGAATTACTCATTGTACTTTTTGAATCATCTAAAATTATTATTTGTTTGAATGATGAAACTTTTTTTGCAAAACTTTCAAGGTTACATTTGTGATTAATAACATTAAAAATTGAGACTTTTGATTTATCTAATAATGCTATTTTTTTAGTTATGTTGATAATCGAAAAGTTAAAACAGATTATTGATATTTCAGTGCCGTTTAAATATTGAACAATCGCATTTTTCGATGAACCAACAATCTTTCCGCTAATATTGGATATTTCATTTCTAAAATTTTTTTGACTAATACAAATTAATCTAAATCCACTTTTCTTTAATAATTTATTAATTAAGCTTGATTCAAAACGAGTGGAAATATTCCAAATATCCACGCTAGCTAATGAACTAAATTCAGATAAATTATTAATCCTTGATTGCGGTCCCTCGTACCCACTATCAACTATAATTGTAATAATTGAAAAAGATCCTTTAAACCCAATTATTCTTAATGAATTGTAGGTATTTACAATCTGGTCCATAGTTAAAAGTAAAAAATCTTGTTGTTTACAAATAAAAATGGCATTTTTTTTTTTGAGAGCAATACCCAAACCAAATCCAACTAAGGTATTCTCGCAATTGGTTGAGTTTATTATTTTTGCAGATTTTAAAGTATCTATATCTTTTGTTAGACCAGATAAAAAACTTCCTGAATTTACATTTTGACCAAAAATGGTTACGTCTTGTAAATTTTTAAGATTAGACAAAAGATCTTTATTAATTCTTTCTATATACTTCATTTAAACCCTATAAAAATAAAAGACTTAATATGATGATCAGAAAAAAATGGTTCAAAAACCAAATTTTTTTTTCTTTTGACAAAATTCCGACCATGCCCTTCTTTGCCCTCTTCTTTATCTCCCCAAAAGCAATTCCAATCATCAAAAGCAATAATAGTTCCTTTTTGCAAAAAAGATTTAATAAATTTTAAAACGGGAACAGTCGATTTATATAAATCACAATCAACATAAATAAATGTTGCTTTTTTTTTAAATTTTGCGGCTAATTTCTTATTCAGACTTAGCTCAACAAAACCTTTAACTGTATTTAGCCTACTTTCTGGCATACCATTTTTAAAAATAAGTTTTTTAAAATCATTTTCACTCATACTCAACCTACCTTTTTTTCATATTGGCTGCTCATCAATTTTAGTTATTTCTGGAAGGCCTTCAAAAGAGTCAAAGGCAAGATATTCAAGGTCAAAAAAGTGTCGTGTATGCTTCCAGCACATTGACATTGTTTTACATCCAAAGCAGCCAAACTCCATGTAGTAACCACTAAATAGTTGCTCACTTCTATTAGTCCAAAGAAAAGAAGTAACTCTTAAAAAGAATGACTCTCTATTTTTTTGGTCAAAACTCCGATATTTTTTAAGCCAACTTTTTTTTCTTAAGAGTTTTATTAAATCCTTAGGCTTTGATGAATAATAATATAAATTATAAATAATTTTTTGTAAAATTAAGGGCAATTTGTGGAATAAATTTTTTATTAATTTTTTCTGCATTAGAAGTTTTTTAGATACTCAAGTTTTTTTGAAAAATTAAAAATTTTTTTGGGTCTTTCCAAACTAACATTATAAATTGGGTCCCATCTATTTTTTTTTATAATAATACTATTTTTTAAACTTACTTTTGGTGCACCACCATGATGATAATTAATTAATCTTTTTCTAAGATCAGGCTCCTTAATTTCCCAGTCACCTAATGTTTTAAGAAAAACTTCAACGATACAAACTTTTTTGTTTTTTATTGAAAAGTTTTTAATTTTTTTTATTTTTTTTGTATAGTCAAAAACATCATTAGTTTCTAGTAAAAAGTATTTGACGCCTAAACTCTTGGAAAATTTTTCTAGGTCAATTTTTTTCCTTCTTTGTTCAATTGGTGTATACATCGACCAGTTATTATTTTCTAAAATAATTATCATTGATAAATCAATAGAATTACCAAAAACTATTGTTTCATAAAAACTTCCTTCCTCCATTGCACCATCACCAGTAACAACAAATGTTGTGTTTTTTTGTTTAGTTGAATGAGCAACACCAGCAGCAACTGGTAATGAATTTCCTAAAATACTTGAAGAATATACTATACCATCTTTTGGTGAACAAAGATTCATAGACCCTAATCTTCCTTTTGCTAGACCATTATTTTTTAATCTAAATTCATTTAAAATTGATCTAAAATTATTTGATATTGCTAGATTGTAATGAATATTTCTGTGAGTTAAAATTATATTATCATTTTCGACAAAATTCATCGCAACTGAAGTGGCTATTGCTTCATGACCAAACGCCAAATGGATTGGAATCTTGAATTCTTTATTTTTTATTTTGTCATTAATAAGTAACTGACAATATCTAACAAAGATTAAATTTTCAATTATCTTATTTATCATTTTTAAAAAAATTTATGATCTCACTTATACCTTGTTTATAAGATAACTTTGCTTCAAATTTTAATTTATTTTTTGCTTTTATGTTTGACATTTTTCTTATACTGGGTCTGTTTCTATTACTTTCCACTACTTTAACTTTTTTATTTAGTTGAATAGTACTTTCTTTTATTAACATATCTAATGTGACAAAATCGCTACCTTGAATATTAAAGATGTTAAAACCTTTATTATTGAAGGAAGTTACGATAGCTTTAACAATATCATTGATATGGATAAAATGTCTGCCTGTTTTAAGTGAGCCAACACTTAATTCTTTTAATGACATAACATTTCTAATAATAGATTCAAAAGCTGAGAAATTTTTTTTTCTCTCACCGTAAATAATTCCAAACCTTAAACATGAAATATTCATATATGGATTTTGTGCATGATATATTCTTAAGATTTGTTCATCGATGATTTTAGAAAGAGCATAATGTGAAGTAATTTTACTAAAATTAATACTTTCATCTTCTTTATGTAGTTTATTATTATCTTCATAAACCCACTCCGTTGAAGCATGAATTATATTTTTTATTTTTTTTCTTTTTGCAATTTCTAATAAATTTACCAGTCCTACAACATTTGTCTGATAACAATTTATTGGATCATCATTACATGCTTTAGAATCCGATAGTGCAGCTAAATTAATAATAACTTCTGTATCTTTTTTTAAAAGTTTAATTAGATCTTTTGAACAAAGATCAGCTTCCATCGCTTGATAAAATTTTCCCTTCACTTTATCAATACCATAAAAATCGAATTTATCAGCTAGATTTTTTATTAGATTTTTTCCAACAAAACTGTCTATTCCTGTAATAAATACTTTTTTCTTTTTCATTAAGTAATTTTATGAATCGATTTTTTAAAATCTTTAAAAGTTTTATTTTCTTTATGTTTACTTGAAATCTTAAGGGGCCAATTTGATTCTAACGGCCATTTAATTTTTAGATCTTTATCATTCCATATTATGCCGCCCGAGTGTTCATCTGAAAAAATATTATCAGCTAAAATTGTTAAATTTACATTGTCAGTCATACTCAAACAACCATGAGCAAAACCTCTAACAGCAAATAAAGAAAATTTAAAAGGTTCTAGAGTAGTTGTAAAAGACTTACCAAAAGTTTCGCTTTCCCTTCTTAAGTCAATTGAAACCCAAAACATTTTTCCAGTATTAGGAATTATCATTTTTGATTCTGCATAAGGATCATAGGCATAGTGAAGGCCTCTTATGGTTCCTTTTGAAGTTGTTAATTGATTCAAAACTTGTTTTGGTTGGAAGTCAATCTCTCTAGCTTTAAAAAAATTATTATCCCAATGATGACTCATTTCTCCTCGATTATCAGATAAAGAATCAAGTTTTATTAAAAAAATCCCTTTTATATCCGATTCCAAATATGCCATCAATTAGATATATTGTTAAAATATTTCTTCTCAAAATGGATGTTTTCGTGAAATCCTTTTGGTATAAATTCATTTTTAAAGGTTACTTCTTTCAAATCATTAACCGAAAGACCAAAGGTTTCTAATCTTTGTCTCCAGTAATCTGAGTTCTTTAATTGTATTGATAGTCTATTAATGATTTCTAAAGGAATCTTTTTGTTGACTTTGAAGTGTAAATATCCAAGAAAATATAGAGCAAACCCATGTTCAGGAGAAATAACGTTTCCCAATGCTTCTAGGTTCTTCATCTGTTGAGATATTTTTATTTCTCTTTTTTCATAAAAAAGTCTATGAAAATTTAAATGATAATTCATATAAAACCAAATATCATTAATTTCATTAGGATTTGGGATGTCACTAAGTTTAATTTCTGAGAATGCGTCTTTAAAATTTTTTACAGCCAATCTCTCGCCTCTTTCTATTTCGCCCTGTTTACCATAACTACCGCCTAAAAATCTAACCTCTGACCCTTTATTTTTTTTTATAAGACCCTGAGCAACCATTGAATCGAAAATTGGTGTATTTGGTAACGGTTGTAATGGTGTTATACTTGACCAATCTAAATTCATTTCTTTGGCAACCGACATTGTATCATTTATCATACTCAATGTTTCTCCTGGAAAACCAATCATCAAAAAAACTCTAGAGTGAATCTCGGGAAAATCTTTTAAAACCTCAGCGGCCTTTAAAAAGGTTTCTACTGTTCCAGGTTTTTTAATCTGTTTTAAAATTTCTCTGTTACCAGATTCCATTCCAATATTCAATGCGATACAACCACTATTAGACATTGCTTCAACAACCTCTTTAGTACAAGATGAGGCTATGACACCATTAGTAGCATCCCAGGTGATAGAGATTTTTCTTTTCACTATTCCATTAAATAATTCTATTGCCCTTTTATGATCTTTGAGCAGATCATCGTCTAACCAAACTATGTGTTCAATGCCATAGTCTTTATTTAAAATCTCCAACTCATCGAGCACTGAGTCAACTGACCTTTGTCTAACGCTAACCCCGTTAAAATTACGAACACTACAAAAGGTACATCTAGCTCTACAACCCCTATTAGATAAACATGTTGCAAACTTGGTTTTTTTACTTTTGAAACCATAAAAGTTTCCCATTGTACCATATTTTGACAAAGTACCAATGTTCAGAAGATTATATGCCGGTATTACATCTAAGTCATCTGCTGTTGGGGTTAAGGTGTTGGGAAAATGAATTTTTTTGTTATTAAAATTAATTATAAATTGACCAACATTTTCAAATTTTTCCTCTCCATTTACATACTTTACAAAATTTGGAAATGATATTTCTGATTCTTTCAAAAAAGCTATATTCACAAAGGATAAATCCTCTAAAACATTAAAACAATCGTTTGTAACATGAACACCACCAATGGAAATGGGTATTTTTTTTTGTGACAGGTATTTACAAACTTTCTTCAAGGAATTGTGTGTCATTGTGAACATACACCCGATACCAACTAAATCGGGCTCAAAACCGTCAAGAGTTTCGTCAATTTTTTTTTTCCAGAAATCATCATAATCAAAAGATTTTTTTTCATAGCAAGCTTTAAGTATTTCATGATTCAGGTTAAGGATTTTCACATTTACATTATTTTTTAATAGCTTAGTTGAAATACATCCAACACCATAGGGTGGATAGTTTGGATATCTTCCAACGTCTGCGGTTGATCTATTAAATAATTTAGAATCTCCATCTGGTGGGTTAATAAATAAAATTTTTTTTATTCTTGTTGGAAAAATTTTGATAAAATCATCCAATGTTTTCTCTAATGATTCATCAACGTTTTCTTTTATAATTGTATCCATAAATCTGATAATAATTTATTATTTAGTAGTGTAAAGTTCTAAATTTTCCGCTATGTCTGAAATATTTTCTATTGAGCTTTTATTTGACACAAAACCCATCAATTTCGCTTTTTTACAATTTGATATAAGTTTTGGTTTTCTTAAATTTTTAATTTTTTCTAGATTTAACGACAAACTTAGACCTTTATTCTCAAAAAATTTTAAGATTTCTTTTTTAGTGACCGGTTTGCTACTAAAAATGTCGAATGTATCGTTAATTTTTTTTTTTTCAAGTATATTTATGAATTTGATTAAATCCTTGACACTTATTAAATCCCTTAAAAAATTTCTTTCATTAGTCAAAAATTTTTTTTTACTTAAATGAGATTTAAAAACCGTAGCCAAAAAAAAATTAGAATTAAAATTTATGAATTCACTTATGAAACCAAAAACTCTTAAATTCACAATATTTAAATGTTTTAAAGATTTATGAAGTAATTCCTGTGTGATTTTTTTTAAAATGTAGTAATTATTTTCAGCTAAATTATCTAAGTTAAGTTTAAGTTTTCTATTATTTCTTGCATTGATATAGTTTTTTTTAGAATCATATATTCCGCCAGTAGACAAAAAAAAGTAATGCAAATTATTATTTTTTTCTAGAAAATTTAATATCTGATTATCTATATTTGTACCTAAGTCTTTTAAAAAAAAATCTTTAGATTTATGAAATGTTGGATCTCCAAACCCAGTACAATTTATAATTGAACTTATTCCATCTGGAAAGATAATTTTCTCATAATCACTCTCAATTATCGTATAATTATTATTTTTTTTTATTTCTTTCAAAAACTTCAGAAGTTTTACTTTATTAGATGTTAAAAGAAATAAAAATTCGCTTTTGGGAAGTTCATTAATTATACTTTTAGCTATTTGTCCATTAGCTCCAATTATTAATCTCATAATTATTATTTTGAATTTTTACAAAAAGAATTAATATCAGAATTTTTTTTAAATTTAAATAATCGAAAACTTACTGATGGATAAATTTTATTTTTTATATAATTAAAAAGCTTTAATTTAAAAAGCTTATAAATTAATACTGATATAAAAAAAGAAATTTTTAATATAGCGTTTTCTTTTTTAAAATCTTTATTAAAAGATTTTAGTACTTTAATTTTTAAATTTTGATTTTTGTTAAGTTCCTCAATCTGTAAATAACTGTAAAAATAAAATTTTTTCAGATTAATTTTTTTTAAATCAAAATTATTTATTTTTTTTTCAACCTTAATCAAACTATCTAAATTTGTTGAAGGAAAATTATGCATATTTTTAATTGGAGAATATTGTATATTAACATTTTTGTGCATTCTTTCAAAAGTTTTAGAATTTGAAATATGGCTTCCTGCATTCTTACCCTCATTAATATCAATGATAGTGTAAGTATCATTAATTTTAGTTATTTTATTTGTAAGTTTTAAGCCTGCGACCGCTGATGAAGTCATTGGATCTGGAGTAAGAAATAAAGTTCCGAGTTTTTTTTTTATCCTTAAAATTAAATTCTTTGAGAATGTTACTCTTGGGAAAAAGGGACAAATTAATTTAACATTACTGTTTAAAACAGCATTATCATAAAGTAACTTTAAGATATTAGTTGAAGATAGTACCGAGGTAGGTTTATCATTATTTTTTTGAAAACTAAATATTGTTTTATCTTTATTTTTTTTATAAAAGCCATAATTCCACATAAAGATTTCACAATCTAAATTTTCATTTATAATATTATTTAATTTTTCTAAAATATTGAAAACCAAAGCATCATCATCACAAAGTAAAATTTGCCAATCACCTTTTGCTTTAGAAAAAGCAAAGTTCCAATGTTCTACAATTCTAAGATATTTACTAGTTTTAAAATACCTAATTTTGTTTGTTTTAATTTGTTTTAATTTATTTTTTAAATCTATACCTGAATTATTTGAAAAAATAATTTCATAATCATCAAAATCCTGATTTAATGCTGATTCAAGAGCATAAAATGATTTTTTTGGGTTTGTTACTGTGATAATAATTGAAAATTTCATTTATAGAATCTTTTTTATAGTCTTGCAAATATATTCAATGTCTCTGTATTGAATAGCAAAGTTTGAAGGCAACCATATACCCAACTTTGAAATTTTTATATTATTATTACCTTCACAATTAAGTTTTTTATAAAAATTATGATGGTTTACTGGATTCCAAAATTCTCTAAAACCTATTTTTTTTTTTTTAAATTCATAAATAACACTTTTTTTTTGGTTCTCATTTTCAAAAATTATATCAAACCACTGTAAGACTTCATTAGGGTTTAATTCAGGTAAACATAAATTAGTTTTTCCTAAAAACTTTCTATAAAGATAATCCCTTTTCTTAAAGTTTTTTATCCTAATTTCTATTTTTTCAAGTTGTTTTATACCTATTGATGCTTGGAGATCTGTATACTTGAAATTAAATCCTAAAGCTGGGTGACTATCCTTACCACCTGTTCCCCTTTTTTTTCTTCCTTGATCTTTTAATTCTAAGATTCTATTTTTTATTTTTTTATTATTAGTAACAATCATTCCACCCTGTCCAGTGCTTAAGGTTTTAGCAGCAGAAAAGGAAAAACAACCACAATCACCTTGAGTTCCTAGATATTTTCCATTTATACTCGAACCGAGTGCTTCGGCAGAATCACAAACAAGTTTTAAATTAAACTTTCTGCAAATTTTTTTTATAGCATTGTAGTCGCAGGACCTGCCATTTACATCAACTGTAACAATAGCCTTAGTTTTTCTTGAAATTTCTTTTTCTATTCTCTCCACATCAATTGTCAAATCGTCCAATTTTACATCAACTAATTTCACAGTTGCTCCGGTCAAAATAACTGCATTTGCTGTTGCTACAAAGGTAAAATTTGGAATTATCACCTCATCTCCCTTTCCAATCCCTAAACTCATTAATGACAATGAAATAGCCGTTGTCCCACTAGTAGTTGCGATAGCATATTTAACATTCAAAAAATCAGAAATTTTTTTTTCAAATTCTTTCGTTATTTCCCCTTCATTTAAAAAGTTTCTGTTTATCGCAATGTTAACACTTTTTTTTTCTTCATTATTAAAATTCGGAGAAAACCAGTGTAAATTTTTTGTAGTCTTCATCTAGCTGGGTTACCTTTTACTTTGGAATTTTTTTTTATATTTTTTGTGACGACTGAGCCTGCACCAATTATTGAATTTTCCATAACTTCTACTCCTGGCAAAATTAAAGCTTCTGAACCTATAAATACCTTATTTCTTATTTTTACATTTCCTAGTAATCTTACACCAGGGCCAAGTGTAACAAAGTTTTCCAATTTAGTTTCATGGTGAATTGTTGAATCAATATTTATCTTGCAATGATCACCAATAACAACATTTCCCATTATTTTGGTATTTTTTTGCAGTATATTCCCGACACCTAAAGTAGCAGATTTTGAAAAATAACATTCTTTACTTACAAAGTTTAAAAAATTCTCTTTTGAATAATATTTTTTTATAATATCTTCTTTTAAAACACCATTGTCTAAAGTACATAAAAAAGAAGATTTTTTTTTAAAAAAATTCTTGTCACTTCCAAGATACTCAATGCCCTCGTAATTTAATATTTTTCTCTTATCAATAATACCTATTAAATTATATTTTTTTTCAAATAAAATTTGATCAACTAAATCTAAATCATTCCCTATTAAAATAATTTTTTTCATAATTTATGAAATAATTTTATTAAATACTTTTGCAGGGGTCCAATATTTTTCATATGTTAGCCTCGCATTTTTCCCGATAAAATCTCTTAAATTATTATCATGAATAGCTAAATCAATATTTTTTAACATTTCGTTTTCATTGTTTGAAAGCAAACAATTCTTCATATGAGAAAGTTCTGGCATAGACTTTTTTAATTGTTTATCTGCAATCAAAACGCCAGCTGATGACATCATAAAAATTACTCTTGTATAACCACCATAGTGATAACCAGTGTTGTTACATAATAAAAAAATCTGATTCTTTAACAATTCAAGATTAATATTTTTTACAAAACCTTTATGTTTTACTAGTCTATGATTTTTGAAATCTTTATCAATAGAACCTCTTCCGCATATATTTATTTTAATTTTTTTATAGTTTTTAAGATTAGGTAAAATTTTCTGCTTCAAATACCTAAGTCCTATTTTATTTCCAGTTGATTCTGTGTTTCCAATATTCCCAAGAATATTGATGGATTTATTAAAATTGATTTTCTTTCTTTTTTTTAAAACATCATCTCCATAATAATCAGGCCAAGTATTTGGACAGTAATTACAAATAACATTATTTTTATTTGTTAAATTAGAATCAACATTACATATATTAAAATTTTTTTTAAAATTTCTTATTCGTTTATAATGAAAATACTTTAACAAAAGTAAATTAAATAAGTTTAAAAGTTTTTTTAGGCTTAAGAAAAAAAGTATATTTTTTTTTAGAAACTCACTAAATATTTTTGAAAGATCGTTCGAAAACCTTGGTTTAGCTAAATATGATATAACCTTATTGGAGTAAGAACCAAAATCTAATAAATCAAACCAAGTATCCCAAAAAATTATAACCAAATCCATTTCCTTGATTCTTAATCTTCCTAAAATTTCTTCATCATCTTTAAATTTATATTCTAGATTAAATATTTTTTCTTTTTTTTCTAGTTTACTTAAAAAATCTCCAAGATAATTAAAATACTTATTTTTATTTACCTTTTCCATACAGGTAGTTGCAAAGAAAACATCATGAGACTTTCCAGCCTCTAGAATTAAACTATTCAGTACCACATTATGAGAATATGTATGTAAGGATTTTGGAGCATTAGATGATAAAAAAAGTATTTTCACTTTTAAAAAATCTTTGGTTTTGGTAAAGGAATTATAAAACGACCTTTAAACCCTTTTTTTCTAAAAATTTTTATTAAATCATCTTTTATGTGCCAAGATAAGATAAGTAGGTAATCGGGTGGATTATTTTTTATTAATTTTTCATCTACCACTGGAATTAGAGTTCCTGGCAAATATTTATTAATTTTATTTGATCCTTTTACTTCAAGTATATATTCAACCAAGTCTCTATCTATTCCTGTATAATTAATTAGTGTGCTTGCTCTTGATGGTGCACCAATAGCGAATATAGTTTTCTTTTTTTGCTTTAATTCAATAAGTAGTTTCAGGAGTTTATATTTTGAGTCAACAACTCTTTTTTTAAAAGTTTCATAAATCATCATTTTATTCATTCCACTTTTTTTTTCTTGCTCAAGAATTTGTTTTAAATTTTTAGTTTTCTCAAATGAACCTTTCTTTGAAGCATAAACCCTTATTGAACCACCATGTGTCGGAATTTTTTTTGCATGAAAAACTTCAAGATCATTTAAACTAAAAAGTTTTATCAAAGAATTTAGATGATAATATCTAAGATGTTCATGATAGATAGTATCGTATTGTAATGTTTTAATTAATGATAATAAATAATGGGACTCTGTAATAAAAACAGTATTTTTACTCATTATTTTTTTTATTAAGCTAATCAAAAAATTAGGATTTTCAATATGAGCAAAAACATTTGTAGCAGTAACTATTTTTGGTTTTTTTGGCTTTTTTAATATTTTTTTTACTGTATTGAAATTAAAATAATCAATAATGGTCTCAATTCCATTTTTATTGGCTATTTTTCCAGCTTGAGACGGTTCCACTCCAAGAGTATTTATATTATGAATCTTAAAACAATTAAGTAAAGTACCGTCATTTGAACCAATATCTACCACCAAGTCGTTTTTATTTAAACCAATGATTGATTCGCATTCTTTGTAAAGGTCAGAAAAATTTTGTTGAAGGATTTTTGTTGTACCAGATAAATATGGATAACTAAAAGGAAATAGGACTTTTTTACTAACAATTATATCAATTTGAACATGATGGCATAAAGAACATTTCACAAGATTTAGAGGAAAGCTTAGACTTTGGCTTTTAATTGAGCCAATTCTTTCCATACTATTTACCGGCGGAATAAACCCAAAAAACATTATACTTCTCAGAGTTTTAGATGAACAAATTTGACACTTACTTATTGTTTTTGAAAATTTATTTTTGATCATTTTCTAAATACCATTTTATTACACTTTTTAGTCCGTCTTTTAACTCAAACTCTTTTTTATAACCTAAATTTATAATTTTCGAATCATCAGGACATCTTCTATTAGTTTCTCCAAGTGGTTGGACTGATGTTTGTATTTGCATATCTAATTTCATTAATTTTAAGATCAAATTAGTTAATTCAATAATTGAGATTTCATCATTGTTTCCTATATGGTATACATTTCTGTGTGTTCCTTTAAAAATAATTTTTTTTAATGCTGTAATAAAATCATTTATAAATATAAAAGATCTTGTTTGATTTCCATTTCCTCTTATCTTAAAAGTTTTTTTGTTTAATTTTTTAGTTTTTTTGATATTCAAAATTAATTGAGGTATTACGTGCTCCCAACCCATATCAGGACCATAAACATTATGCGGACGAAAAATTATTAATTTATCAAAAAAATCTTTGTAATAATATGAACAAACAAGCTCCGAGATAAGTTTACCCCCTCCGTAAGAATACCTTGGGTTAAAAATATCAGGTATTTTTAACTCTATATTTTCTGGTGTAGGAAATACTTTGGGAGTCTGATAAACTTCTGAGCTAGATGCGAAAATAAATTTTTTTATATTATTTTCTTTACAAACATCAATAGCATTTAGGATACCCCTTATTGAAACATCCAAAACTTCCTGGGGTTTTGAATAAAAAAACTCTGTACCATTTATAGCGGCCATATGAATAAAATAATCGTGTCCTTTTGACTTTTTCAGCAAATCTTTATAGTTCTTTACATCACCTTTAAAAAATTTAATATTTTTTATAACCCTTGATAATCTTCTTGATTCTCCTCTTGAAAGATTATCAAAAACTGAAACATTATGTCCCTCTTTTACCAAAGAGCAGGCTAGATTAGAACCTAGAAATCCTGAGCCACCAGTTATGAAAAAACTACTCATTTTTAAGAGATAAAGCCTTTCCCAAATTACCTAAACCTACATAACTTACTGAGTTAGGGAAAGATATCCTTTGGTTAGTAAAATTATTCCAATAATCAAAAATAATGCTAGGGTTTTTCATCTTTTGAGAAAGGATAGTAATTGGCATTGTACTGAATATAGGGTGATTATTACAAATTATGTATAATGAACAATTTTTAAAAGAGTCCTGTAAGAAATTAGTAAAAGAAAAATCTAGGTTTTTGAAAAATTTTTGGGCTTCATTTTTTTTTACTATTGGATCATAAATTTTTATATTACATTGAGGAAATTTTTTTTTTATTTCATTTATGATTGGTAATGCCATCGTACCTCTTAAGTCATTAGTTTCTGGTCTGCCTTTGAAAGCAATGCCAGAAATTGTAATTTGATAATTAGATTTACCTCTCATTTTTTTTTCACAAAGTTTTCTTAATAAAGATATACTATTCTCTGGTTGTTCTGCATTAACCTGTCTAGAGTTCATAATTATTTTTGGAAAATAATTTAAACTATTAAGTCCATTCTTTAAGATATAGGAATCTTTTTCAAGGCACGGTCCGCCAACTGGACCTGGATTTGGAAGGTTAGTCCTAGGGTATCCAAGTTTTCCTGAATTTATTACTTCATAAGCTGAAACAGAATATTTATCGGCAATCTCAGCAATCTCATTTGACAATGCAAAACTTACATCTCTTTGACAGTTATCAATTAATTTAATTAATTCTGCAGTTTCAGAATTTGAAACTTTTACAACAGTTGGAGTCATAAAGCTAAAAAATTGCGAAACCCTTGATGTTACCTCCATTTCATCAGCACCAACAATTTGTGGTAATTTTCTTAATTCAATCATTGCATTACCCTCAATAGTCCTTTCAGGACAAAATGCTACATCAACTTTAAATTTTTTTTTTTTAAAATAATTTTTTGTCATTTTTTTTGTTGTTCCAACTTCTACTGTTGACCTTAAGATAATTAGGTCATCATTTTTTGTAAAAAGACTTATTTCCTTACAAACTCTTTCCATCATCTCTTTATTAACCAGGTTGTTTTTTTTTATTGGTGTGCCAACAGTAATTATATAAATTGAAACATCAAAATCTTTCTTTATCTTCTGAAAAATTTTTAATTTTTTTGATTTAATTTGAGACTTTAACCTTCCTTCTAGACCTGGTTCAAAAAAATGTGGTTCACCTTTTCTTAATTTCTTAACTATATCCTTTCTTAACTCTACACCATAAACTTCAAAACCTATATCTGCTAGTGTAACGGCTAATGTTAATCCAACAAAACCCAAACCCATTACACAGACTTTTCTATCTTTAAATGTTTTTGGCAATTCTCGGCTATCATTAAAGATCATTTTTCTTACTCACAACTTAATTAATTTAGACAATAGCTACCGCACACCAACTAGTCAGACTAAGTTGACATATATTTTTAAAAATTAAAATGACGGTTCTAAATATTTATTGTCTACCTGCGTTTTAATTTTATTTTTTAAAAAATTTAAAAGGACATATGATCTATTTGCATCAATATACTCTTTAAAAATTCCTTTAAACAAAAAACTATTATTTTTAACATAAGAAATTAATTGCCCTTTTTTAAAGGGACTTTTCAAAAAAAAAATCTCATTCCTATCACAATTTTTTTTTAAATCCTGAATAATGTTTATTGGTAAAAAAAATGGTTTTTCGCCAAAATCTAAAATTTTTTTTACTCCATAAGTATTATTTATTTTTGTCCAATTCTGCTTTGGAGAAATTTCTACAAAAATGTAGCCAGGAAAAAGTGGCCTTAATATTTTTTTTAATCTATTAAATCTTGAAACTGTTTTACAAATTTTTGGTGCAAAAACTTTGAAATTTTGTCTAATCAAATTGACACAAGCTTTTTCTTCACATAGTGGTTTTGTATTTACAACAATCCAATTCATTTTTTAAGTACTCAAAAATTTAGGTATATGTACATTAAACTTATTTTTTAATTTTCTATATGTACCTTTAGGTTTTGAGAATTCTGTTAACACAAAACATGTATTAAGTGATGTAAGTTTTTTTAAATCTAACTTATTAATCACTTTTAAACCACAGAAGTATTTATCTTTAGTTGTTGGAGAGTAAATTAAATCAACAGTAACATTTTGAATTTTTGAGGCTAATATAGCAATTTCAGTTAATTCACTTTTACCTGCAAAAATTATTTTTTTTTTACTACACTTTAAAAGTTTAAATTGCTCTTCGTAATCTTTTCTAGCCTTAGTGTAAAATTCAAGTGAAGATTCCAGAAACTCTTTTGTTAATTTTGCTTTTTCAACTAAACCTCGCGGAGTTAGATAATAAAAATATCTTTTCATTGGCGCTTGTTTAAGTTTTAAAAAACCTTTATTTACAAATTTTTTTATCATTGCATTAGCTAAACCAAGCGCAACGTCTAGATTTTTAGATATGGAACGCTGCGAATGCACTTTAGTCCTTGATATTTCTTTAAAAAGTTTAAGCTCTATCTCAGCATTCTTTTGAAATGTCTTGTTCATTAGATGAACATACTTGTTCATCTAATGAACGTCAAGTAATTCTTTGTATAAATTTTCATATTTTTTCAATGAAATATTGTTATTAAATTGCTTTTTAAAATGTATAAATGAATTTTTTCCCATTCTTTTTCTATCATTTGAATTAATAAGTAAATCTAAACCCTCAGTAAATTTTTTTATATCATTTAGCTTCACTAAATATCCATTGTTTGAAAAAAACTCTTTATTTCCACCAACGTCAAAACTTATAATAGGAAGTTTTTGTGATATCGCTTCCAGCAATGAATTAGATGAACCTTCTTCCTTGGAACAATTAATTGCAAAGTCCATTTTTTTATATAGGTTTATAGTATTTTTAACATATCCAGTAAAAAGAATTTTTGAGTTTAATTTTTTTTTGGAAATTTTTTTTTTTAAAGTATTTACATAAGATTTGTCTCCTTTACCAACAAGAAATAATCTCCATCTCTTTTTAGTTTTTAAATTTGAGCATATATCAATTAAATCAAAATGTCCTTTATATGGAATAAAATTAGCAACATAAGCTATATTTATTTCATTCTTTTTTACCACCAATTTTCTTTTATTGTCTTTTTGTGATGATTGAAAAGAAAAAAAAAAGTTTTTAATAATTTTTATTTTTTTTTTATTTACATCCTCGTGAATAACTAATTGCTTTTGTATTGAGAAAGTATTACAGATGATGTAATTCATTTTCGTATGAAGAAATTTTTCCAAAAAAAGTGATAAATTAAGATATTTCTTATGATAATGATTAAGCGATCTTCGGCTCATAACTTTTTTCTTTTTACTAAAAAAAGTAAAAATTGCACATAGAATATATGATTTTGGAAGTATAAAGTGATAGAGATGACTATTATTAAATAATAAATAGAACAAGAGATTTATTAATGAGAAAAAATTATTATTGGATGATATTATCTCTATATTTTCTTTTTTAAAATCATCAAACAAAACACCTCTTTTGAAACAAAATATCTCTATGTTAAATTTGTTTTTTAATAACCTAATAAGATATAGGAGCTGTCTCTCAGACCCACCTGAGTCAAGGCTATTAATAAAAAAGGTTATTTTTTTCATATATGCATAGCTTACTGCAATTCTATAAAATTTAAAAATCTATTCGATTGAATTAACAAATATTTTAATTTTCCTTTAATTATACCTTGCATATTTTTTAAATATTAACTTTAATATGAAAAAAATTTGGGATATGATTATAATTAACATTCAACCATCTAACTGAACTGTACGCAAACAATTGGATAATAAAAAATTAAAGAATTTTGGGTTTACTTTTTCAATTGTTTTTGCAATTCTAACACTGTATTTTGTTTTCAAAAATCAAGATTTTAAAGCCTCATTTCTTATCTTAAGTATATTTTTTTTCATTTTTAGTTTTTTAAAGCCTATTATATTTTTATATCCTTCAAAGATTTGGGAGAAATTTGGAGAAATTTTAGGAAAATTTATTTCACCTATCATACTTACTTTTGTTTACATAATTTCAATCATTCCTATAAAAATTTTATTAACATTATTTAATGTAGATCTTCTCCAAAAAAAAAAAAATAACAAAAACTCATATTGGATTAGTCGGCTAGAAGGTAAAATCAACTTTAAAGATCAATTTTAAAATGGGCTTTCTTAGAGAATTTTTAAGATTTCTATTAAAGAGAAAAAAATTTTGGTTGTACCCCATTATTTTAATACTTTTCATTTTTGGATCTTTAGTTTTTCTTACACAGGGCACTGCGGTTGCTCCATTCATTTACACTATATTTTAAATTTTGACAAAAATAATTGGTATATCTTCTTATTATCATGACAGTGCAGTTGCCCTGATTGATAATGGAGAAATTTTATATGCTAGTCAAGAAGAGAGGTT
>CENJ01140125.1_pt1 | contig 21591 bp, 22 predicted proteins | sample 356161 | NCBI WGS metagenome assembly CENJ01 (sample SAMEA2619531, study PRJEB7988) | marine metagenome | biome: marine biome (ENVO:00000447); feature: surface water layer (ENVO:00002042); material: "saline water (ENVO:00002010), including plankton (ENVO:xxxxxxxx)" | depth 5 m
CACTTTAACAGAGCTATAATTTTCGATGTTACGAATGCCTGGCATGGCCTTCCTGAATCTATATGTTGTCCGAATAACGTCAGTAGAAATTCCTTGGCTGCGTATTATTTGCAAACACCAGACTCTAGTGCAGATTTTTCCAGGCTTAAGGCAAAATTTGTAGCAGCTCCATGGCAAGAGAATGACCCTGATGTTCAAGACTTGATTGCTAAACGTGCATCATTAACTCAAGCTCAATCTATTTACTAATTAGAACCTCTTACTATTATGTCAACCCTTCGCTGCATCTATCTTCTTCTATGTGTACATAATGATCAAAGTTCTATTGATTGGATAATCAGGCATCATTTGCATTCTCTTGAAAGCAGTTCTTGCTCTTTAAACATTCATATATTGAATTCTGGACCGAGACTTGCTCCACAAGATTTCCATAAATATCAAGATATAAACCCTAATGCCTCCATGAAGATATTTAATTTAAAAGAATTAGGTCTGCTTGAAAAAGTAACCTATTGGTACAAAAAGATGGAATTGCAACAGTATTCACTGATTTGGTTACATCCCGCTGATCAGATAAATTCGCTTCATCCATCTTTTCTTCGGAATGATTTCAATTTTAATCTTCCCTTTATTTATTCAGGGTATGAACTTCATATTCATCGTCAATATAATTTAATAGACAATAGTGTTGAGGCTGTTGTTGTATCTACCCGTAGCAGGCTTTCGTTGTCGCCGGGTATAGAAGATGATTTTTATAAGAATCAAGTTCAGGCTTTGCTTTGGGATATATATACACCCTCTGCTCTAGAACTACTTATAAAAATATATGAATCTCATATGGCTTTTTCTGAAATCATGTCGTCATGGACTTTTCCTAGTATTGTTGAGACTCTAATCACTTACGTTTATGCAAAAAGTTTATATAGAAAAAGAGCACCTATGTTGTTATTTGCAGACACTTCGCGATCTGCAGCTGATATTCAAAGGCCAAAAGATCAGCGTCCATTATTTTTGTCTGAATATCTTGAAATCTACAGGGAGCACAAAGACGCTCAAAGTCAAATTGATGAGGCAATGAACAAATCATTATTAACTCTCGGAGTTGATTTACCTAACAGCAAGACTAACACACTAGATCTTCTTTCAAAAGTTTCACAATATACTAAAATAGGTTTCGGTAAGTTTGCACGACAGCTCAATATTTATGTAAAGTTTACTGATTCTTCGCCTAATATGAAGCATCATCAAGTAATATTGAAATTACCTTCTGGCATTGTTGCCTTTAATCTTGACTTTATTGCTAGTTCTCATCAGCATAACCCTTCCTTGATACCTGCTCTTGATCCTTGTCCACTAGCTTTACCTCATATTCGTGATTTGATTACTACTGTTCCCAGTGAGCTCTGGTCTAATAAATAATTCTTTGGTTTAGCTTTAATTTAGTCCCACAAGCTATTCTGATGATCAGTCCTACGCCGTTTGAATTCGCTACACGGCTTTGGCCAATATTTAGAAGCCTCACTGGATCTGGCAACCGTCTTACTTTATCTGTTATTAAAGAACAGCTGCCAAACTTAAGCCTTAAATTTTTTAATTCTGGCGAGAAAGTTTTTGATTGGAATGTACCCTCAGAGTGGGAGATTAATAGCGCCTATATTTTGACCCCTGATGGCTCTCGAATATGTGATATAAATGATAATAATTTACACCTTGTTGGCTATAGTAAACCAATAAATAAAGTAGTATCCCTTGAAGAATTACAACTTCATTTATATTCTATTGAAGATATTCCAGACGCTATTCCATATGTAACCTCCTATTATAAAAGAGATTGGGGTTTTTGCATAAGTCATGAACAACGCATGACTTTAAAACCTGGTAATTATCAAGTAATTATAAACAGTAAAATATTTGATGGCCGCATGGACTACGGGGAGCTATATATCAAAGGTTCAATAGATAAGGAAGTTTTGATTTCTACGTATATATGCCATCCTTCTATGGCTAATAATGAAATATCGGGCCCCACTGTTTCTACTTTTCTCGCGAAATGGTTGTCTTCTTTTGGTGACACTAAGTATTCTTATAGATTTGTTTTTCTCCCTGAAACAATTGGTTCTATTGCCTTTTTAAGTAGAAACTTAGTACATCTTAAGTCAAGCGTTATTGCAGGCTTTAATTTATCTTGCGTTGGTGACACTCGGTGTTATTCATACTTGCCCTCAAGAAGCGGAGAGACGATTTCTGATCGTATTTTGAAGTACGTTCTTATTCATGCTGATGGTGATGTAAAATACTATACATGGCTTGATCGTGGCAGTGATGAACGACAATATTGTGCTCCCGGTGTGGATCTTCCTGTATGCACTTTCATGAGAAGTAAGTTTGCTTGTTACCCTGAGTACCATACGTCTAAAGATAATCTTGATATAATTTCTAATGAAGGCTTATCTTCTAGCATTGAGACCTTGAAGACAGTGATATCATTGGTTGAGTCCAATATATTTCCTTTGTCAACTTGTATATGTGAACCCATGCTCGGAAAGAGAAATCTATATCCGTCTAAAACAATTTCTTCTAATAAACTTCCAAGACTGACACAATATATACGAGACTTTATCTCTTACTCTGACGGCACACATGATACTATTGCAATAGGAATGTTAATCAATTGTCCACCTAAGTCACTTATAGAAGTGCAGCAGCTACTTCTATCTCATAATCTTATCATCGAAAAATCAGAACCTTGCCATGGATCTTGATAGAGCCTTTTATTCTCAGCTTCTAAAATCTGATCTTAGCTTAGATTTATTTGATGATTATTCAAATATAGTTTGCTCCCTAAGTCGTAAAAATAATAAGCAAATATGGGATGAAATCTATCTATCCCTTCCCATTCATCAGAAGTCTATTAATACGCTTACGAAGTATGGTATTTTAAACATTTCTGCCTCGCCTCTTGTCAATGATATTAGACGAGATATTGTTTGTGCTTGCAACTCTCAGGGTATTAATATCAAAAATAGAGACACAAGCTGCGATAAGTCAATACTCTATTTGCAGAATATTAGTGAGCTAAATAGTGTAAAGGCCTTGATTTATGATAAAAGCCTGCATCAACTTGTCTCACTTTATCTGCGTGCTCCGGCGCAGGTTTACACAATTGGATCATGGATTCAATATCCTCTATTTCCACATGAGAGTACTCCCAATACCCAAAAATGGCATAGAGATCGTGATGATTTTAGGTTTTTAAAGTTATTTATGAATATTACAGACGTCAATATGTCTGATGGTCCCCATGCATTTATTCCTTTTTCACATGATTTGAAAAATTATGCTAAAATCTTTAGAACACATTCAATAGTTGACTTTCTTTTGTCTGGTAAGCCGATTTTTCTAGACAATACAGAGTTTAACAAACTTGGTTGTTTAAGTCAGCCCTATGTTTGGACTAGTGGCTGTGGTAATTGCTTTTTAGAGGATACAAGAGGCTTTCATCGAGCCTTTACTCCCACGAAGAACCCTCGATTAATGTTTAGTGTTACATGGACAGTCGGTGATGGTTTTCATTCGGAAAACTTGATAAAGCCTTTTAAGGTTATCTATTAGTTGATACCATGAGCATATATATTCTTCCTTGTGAAATTTATCAGCGTGAATTCGATGCAAAACTCTTATTATCCTGCTTGCTTCTGCAAAAAGATAAAGGTTCATTGATTCTAGTTGGTTATGACAAACATATTACTGCGTTATGTAGTTATTTACCGCCATGCACCCTATTGGAGAAAAGCTGTTCTTCAATTATGTGGAATGCTCGAATTAAGCCAACTATTAAAAATGGCGGTAAAGTAATTATTAATGATGAAGAAGGTTTTAATAATATTCACGATGAATCTCGTCTGGCCTGGTCTTCTCGCGTTAACAAGCAAGCCGCAAGTCATGTTTTCAAATATTTGTGTTGGGGTGAAGTAGATTTCAAATTTGCCTCTGAGATCCATGAGCTATCTTCCAAGCTCTCTATAGCTGGCAATTCCCGTTCAGACCTTTTGGGTCTTTTGGGAAAAATATTATATAAGCAGGAAATTTCTGCCCTAAGGGCTTTGTATGGCGATTATCTGCTTTGTGTTGATAACTTCTGCTGCGAACATCGACAAGGTGACTATATACCTCCCGTTTTTTCTACAGATAAAGAAGTTACCCAACGATTAGAGTCTGAATTCTTAGATACACGAAATGACAATTATAATCGCCGTTCTTATTACGCAGATCTGCTTGAATATTCTATTATCAACCATCCAGGACGACAATTTGTTATTCGGCCACATCCGTTGTCAAATCCTTCATGGTGGCATGAGCGATTTTATAAGTACCGTAATGTCCATATTACTAACGCTGGTTCAATAGAGGCATGGTTGCATGCATGCAAATGTGTTGTTTCAATGGGTTGTACAATCGGTTTTCAAGCTTTGGTAGCACGAAAACCGCTTATAGAAATTCACTCAGAGAATGTAAGTAAGTATAAAAAAACTAGAGGCTATGCTATTGATTTTACGCGTCTTGTGGCTCATTCTAAAGAGGGCTTGTTTAGATTGATTGATAGTGTATATGATCGATCTTTCTCGATTTCTACAACTTTAATTGATGGATATGATGCGCTTTGGGCACATAATCGATTTTCTCTCACTACAGACTTGATTTCTGACCATTTAATTAAAGCATCTTCTCACATCCCCTCTGAACATCAGAATAAAAACAGATCAAGATTAAAGTCGATACTTCTTAAATTTAATCGTCATGCAATTAATTCAAAATTAGAGCTGAATCAAAATAAATGGATTAACCCAACAGATGACGCAATTTCCCAAAAATTAAGTATTCTAAAAAATGTATTAGAAGCATCTGACATTAAATTAGATACAGTCGCGCCTGGTCTATACTGCTTGCACAATGGTTAGACGTTTATGATGTTTAAATATCATTCTTCATACTCATCTTTACCTATATCTTCGTATAATTCCTTGAATCACGCTCTTGCTGACTTGGATGATATTAAGTATTATCGAAATGAAATTAGATATCATTTTCTTTCTAAGGGTTTTCTTAGCGGACAACTCAATTATATTCACAAAACAACTCAACAAATATATAGCGAATTTCAAGCTATTGGCAGAATACTTGGCTCTGGCAACCAAGTTGATGCTCATAGGCGTAAAGTAACTCAGCTCAATAATATCAATCTTACCTCGGTTGATCTTGATTTCCCACATGTTAATCCACACGCAGAAACTTCCTTTTCACCAGGACGGCCTTCCATAATTTCCTTCTTATGTTTAGATATTGATAATGAAGCTTCTAAAACTGGTCATACAGTTGTGATTGACGGCTTTACCCTTTGGTCTTCCCTTAGCCATTCCACTAAGCAAATTCTTTTAACAACTTTCATTCGTTATAATCTATCGATTGATATTGCAAGACGTAAGAATGCAGCAGACAAGTATCGTGAATGGTATTTGGATATGCCTGGTGTAATCAGACCTTCAATTAATCTTTTCGAAGGTAAAATCAAGTTTACCTATGATAAGAATTTTGTTGATGTACACCCCCTATCCAAAAAGCTTTCTATAGCCAACCATTCGTTTGTGGAGCTTGACACCGAGCCTCAAATACTTTCACGTACCTATTATTCTTCTGATCATAATATTACGCCTGACCAAATAACTATTGCCTTGAATGAAGTCAATCAAAAAATTCATCATTCTGTTGGTCTATTTGAGTGGTCAGTGAATCAGTTTTTATTTCTAGACAACTTTAGGTATATGCATGGAAGGATGCCTTATGATCTTAAATCTAGGAGAGATATCGTAATTCAACAATATAAATTATATTCTTTTGTTGATCCGAATTAGCATGGATAAGCTTTTAGATCTCCTAGATTATTCTATCTGCAAGCTGAATACCACATACGCCAAACCTCGCTTTATATGGCTATCATTAGATTTCAGATATATCCTGAGTCGTTTTGAGATTTGTACTGTTCGACAACTAAGTCAATTTATCCCTGATATCTTTTATTTCTTTCGGGAAACATATAAAAGTCAAGTATTCTTATTTCCATCTTTTACTTTTGATTTTCCACGGAGTTGTTTGTTTTCTGTATTTGAGTCTAAACCTGAAACCACTGCATTTGCTTCACGATTATTCAGAATTGGAAATATACCGCGGACTGTTCATCCCTTTTATAGTTTTTACACGACAGATCAAGCTTCCCAAGGTATTATAAATCACCAATACTATGACTGTGTCGGCACTAACTCTATTTTTGATTATCTTATTAATTCCAATACTGCAATTCTATGCATAGGCCATCATTTCGTGAAGACCTTTACGCCAATTCATCATCTTGAATACATACTTGGAGCCACTTATCGTAAGCCTGTTGAATTTAAAGGCACATTGATTGGCTCAAATAATATCCCAATTTCATCTTCTACTCTTTTTTTCGCACGAAAACAGCTTTGTAAGAGGTCGGGTCTTACCTATTATGGTGAGTCGATGTTGTCTTCTCAAGATCTTTCTTGTGATATCTATTATGAAGGATTGAAGGTGGCGAATGCCTGCTATCTGAGTAAGGCAGCATCTTCTTTGCTTTCCTATCCTTTGGGGAAGTATATTTCATCTTTCTCTTGTCATGCTCACGAGAGTAAAGTCATAACAAATGAGGGGGCAGACCTTCTATTTCTTGCGTAGAGCCCGACGTGTGCTATAGTTCGTTTTCAAGCTTAATGTGAATGAGCAATCTATTGCAAAAGTACAATTTAGCTTTTGTTGAGGCTTTTGAATTAGAGGATGAAGCGTCTCTTAAGACTCTTGAGTACCAGAGCATTGACGAATGGGATTCAATTGGCCATATGGCTTTAATGGCTGAACTTGAAGAACAGTTTAGCATTTCCATAAAGACCGAAGATCTTGTACAGTTTGAGTCTTACATGCAAGGTGTTGACATATTAAAGCGCTATGATATTATAATCCAACTAACATGAAATTTAATGTCTCTTCTCCGAAAACCACTTGTTGTTGAAAAGTTTCGCGCCTTTCATGACTATGTAAAGAACAATAATGGACAAATAGGTACAAGGCAAAGAGGATTAGACATTAATCTAAACAATGCTTGTAATTTAAAATGTGAGCATTGTTTTACGCTATCTCCTACAGGCCTAAATTCTAAGATTTCACTTGACTTGGAGACCATTGAAAGAATAGGTAATGAAGCGCATGATTTAGGTATTTTCGAGATTGATCTCCAGGGTGGTGAACTTCTTCTTAATAAGGAGTATTTGTTTGATGTCTTAAAATCTTTGGGTTCTCATCGATTTTATGTATATGTCACCACTAATGGTTTCTTTATGACACCAGACATTGCAAAGACTCTTTCAGACTTAGGTGTTGATAGAGTTTCTGTAAGCATTGATAGTCTTGATGCTGATACTCATGACACATTCCGTGGTAAAAAAGGCAGCTGGCAGCGGGCCATCGATGCTTTGGAAATTGTCAAGGATGCTGGAATTGCACCCTACTTAAATATCACAGTGGGAAAATATAACGTCAATAGTGATGACTTGCGCCTTATGCTCGAATATTCTAAAAATAAAAAGTATACAACGTTACTCAATATTGCCACACCTGGCGGTATGTGGAGAAATATGCATGATATTTGTATTGACGAGGAAGATACTGCACATCTCATTGAGATGAGAAAGCATTACAAAAATATTCTTCGAAACCTATGGGACCCTTTTGACCGAAACAAAGAGTCTGTTATTGGGTGTAATACTATCAATCGACTTTATATTACACCGGCCGGAGATGTATTGCCTTGTCCTTACGTTCATATTCTCATTGGAAATATATTCGAATCCTCCCTAAAGGAAATATCACAAGAGGGATTTAAGGTAAAATACTTTAGGGATAATAGTCAAAAATGTTTAGCTGGTGAAGATAAAGATTTTATATCTAAGTATATGTCGAAAGACAATACAACCATATTTGAACCGCAAAAAATAAATGACCTTTTTGATAGTAGCCAACTTTATACTGATGATATTGAGCTTCCAGCATCAGTATAGAGTATATGGCTGTTAACCATTCCTTACTTATCACTGGAGCGTCTTCTGGGATTGGTTTATCTTGTTTCTTGCAATCTATACAGCAAGGACTTTATCCAATAGCTGCTGTAAGAAATATTGAAAGATTCAAGCACCTAGTCGCTTCATACAACGTAGTTGAATCTTCCTACTCAGTAGTTCACTTAGATCTTGCAGATACTCTTAGTGTAAGTACATTACATAAGAGAGTAAAATCATTTACTAAAAAACTCGATTCTCTTGTCCTTAATGCTGGTTACATTAAAACTTCCTCATCATTAATGACTACTGCTGAAGATCTTGATTTTCATATGGATATTAATTATAAAGCACAAGTTCTTTTGGCTCAGAATTTTGTTCGTAGTTTTTTTTTAAAACAAAAGAAGGGATCCATTGTTGCTATTAGTAGCTCAGCTTCAATTGATGCTAACGAAGGTAGATTAGCTTATGCTTCGTCAAAATCAGCGCTTAATACCGCAATGCGCGTTTTGTCAAATGAGCTTGGCAAAGTAAATATACGGGTCAATGTAATAGCTCCGGGATTAACTGATACTAATTTGATGAGAGACTCAACTGAACCTGATCAAATTTCGTTAGTTGTTGAACAAACCTCACTCCGAAAATTTGCATCTCCTAGTGAGATATCTCCAACTATCTTGTTTCTTTGTTCAGATAATGCAAGTCATATTACCGGCCAAATTATTAGTATTGATGGGGGTTTGAGATGACAGTGGTTCTTCCTTCAACTAATACCGCACATTATCTTCGCCAACTTATCGTAAAGCTTGCTTATGCTGCTGGTAACAAGGCAGCCCATATTGGTGGGGCATTGTCCTGTATTGATTTTATTGCTGTTGTTGATAATATCTTTCACTTAGATAATCCCCTAGCGCTTTCATCCTTGGTTTTATCGAAGGGCCATGCATGTCTATCCTTGTATGCTTTAATGATAAACAACAAGATTTCAACCTTCGAAGAAATTTCTTCTACTCTTGAGAAAGATGGCTCAAGCTTCTTAGGCCATCCTTGTCGTAATATGAACCTTGGTATTGCATTCTCAACCGGAAGCTTAGGCAATGGACTGGCTCACGCAGTTGGTATTGCTTTATATCGCAAGTCAATATCATCAACTGTTCCAGTTTTTTGCATACTTGGAGATGGTGAATGTAATGAAGGGATTGTTTGGGAGTCTTTTGAATTTATATCACGTATGCGTTTGTCAAATATGTATATTTTTGTAGACTGTAATTCTTGGCAACAAACTCAAAACTCTCTTTATTTAAAAGATGATTATGTTGGTTTCTTTAATCGTATTTCTTCTTATGAATTCAACTCTATCATGATTGATGGTCATGATCACTCTGCTCTTATTTCTAGTTTGTCAGACTCCTCATTGCCGACAGTTATCGTTGGTAAAACAATAAAGGGCAAAGGTGTATCTTTTTTGGAGGGAAATAATGATTCACATCATATGGTCTTAACTCAGGAGGCTTTTGATTCTGCTATGCATGAAATTCAGTTATGACTTATAGTTATTCTTACAGCAAAAAGCTATCTACAAGATCAAATGCACTAGGTCTTCGTGCTTCCTATGGCTTGTCATGTTTAGCGGCGAAAGGTATTTTTTCAGATCTATCGGTTTTCACTGCGGATACCGCAACGTCAGCAGGTCTTGATCGATTCAGAACCCAGTATCAATCGTCTTTTTACGATGTTGGTATTTCAGAGCAAGCACTTATTGCTACAGCCGCTGGATATGTTGCCTCTGGTGGCAGAGCTGTCGTCTCTACTTTTGCTCCTTTTCTCACGCTTCGAGCTGCTGAGCAAATCCGTCTTTCACTTGGGTATATGAATCTTCCTTTGGTCCTTGCCGGTTTGGCTAGTGGCACCGCCTTAGGTTATTTGGGCTACACACACTGTTGCTTTGAGGATATTTCACTTATGACAGCGATACCTAATATTCTTATTTACACTCCTTCTGATGCATATGAGCTGTCATGTGTATTTAATGATTTACTATCTCTCAACCGTCCAACTTATATTCGACTTACAGGCGCAAGCAAAACTCAACCAGTACATAGAAGTGATTTTACTACTAATTTAAATGATCCCATTCCATACCACGTCAATGGAAAAGATCTTCTTATTCTCAGTTCAGGTGTTATATCCTCTAATGTAACTTCGGCCCTATCACAACTAGATGATAATATTTTAGATCGCCTTTCTTTTTATACCCTCCCTTTCATAGATCAATCTTCTGGCAATCCTTTATTACTCTCCCTTCTTGCAGAATTCAGTAATGTCTTGGTCCTTGATGAGGGTGGTTTCAATGGTGTTCCTTCTTTTTTGAATAAACTGATAATCAATCATTCACTTAAAATAAATTTCTTTTACGAGTGTCATCCTCTTCGTTACTTAACTTGTGGATCTCATGACTTCATGCTCTCTCAAATGAATCTTGATTCCCATTCAATTCTTCGTCGCATAACTAGCATACTTTTTTAGGTCATTACTTAGGTTTTACCAATGTTATTTTGGCATTTGCAATAATCTTCCCTTTCTGATTCTTAATCTTACATTTAAAGGTGTGCATATTTTGATTAACCATACTTATATCTGCATTTATTGTGAGCGTATCATTTGGTTTCACTTCAGTTCTAAAAAAAGCATTTTTTACCTCAGCTAAATATAAATAATTTAGAGTATCATCCTGTCGAAAAAGTATAAGTGATGCAGTTTGGCTCATTGCTTCAAGCTGTAACATTGCTGGCATATTTGGATTATTCGGCCAATGGCATTGAAAAAACCATAAGTTTTCATCTAGCGTAAGTAAATTTATACACTTCTTGTCTGTTATATCCTCTATTTTACCAAGAAATAGAAAGGGGTGTATATTTGGCTGTTTTTCGATGAGATAGTTAAATGTCATAGTTAACTTGTTTAGAAAGTCGTTCAAATAGATTTATTCCGTCCCATATTACATCAAAACTTAATGCATATCCAACTTTCTCTATTCTGTCTGGTATACATGATTCTTCTTTATTTATCAATTTCTGTAATTCATCTTTATCAATACCAAAATATGTTAATGTTTGGGGTCGTGTCGCTCTTATGACTCCATTCACTTTATCAAGTGAATTGACGACTATTACTTCTATTGTAGTATCATTTTTTATTTCGCTAACTTCCGATGTTATCTTTATCAATCTCCCTCTCAAGCTAAAGCTTTGTCTATTTGCTTGCCCAGAAATAGACCTTAATTGGGATTCCAACAAGTTATTAGTTGTAATAAAACCATTTGTCATGCTTTCTTTTTTAATTCTCTTTTTGAGAAGATCAAGGATTTCTTGAGCCCCTCTCTTTTGATCTGCATTTTTTCCAATTATACATATTTTGTGCGGAGAAGAGCACGCCTTAAAGCTCAGTTCAAGTGTATCATTCCAAAGATTCTTGATTAGCTTATTTTTTTCTGTATCTTTTAGATTAATTAATTTACTTGCCTTTATCAAGGTCATAGATTTTTTGCTTGAAAATGCAATGTCTTCTTGCATATTACATGAATATTCTTTTCTAATTTCCTCTATGGTTTTATCAGAGCCCCAGAGTATTCTTACGTCACAAATTTGCGTTAAGTTACGCGTTATTCTATTGTCCTCTTCATCTTGAAAAAAGATATCACAAAATTTCGTCTTCAGTACATCTCTAATTATTTCCACAACACCATCTATTTTCTCTCTTTTTAATCTTCTGCTTATTCTTATTATTGTTAAATTTCCACAAAGAAAACTTATTCCCCAATTATATAAGGAAAGTAATTCAATATTTGATGAAGCTATTACAAAAACTATGCCTTTTGGCATGCTTACTGATGAAATAGACTCTAACCAGTTTTCATATTTGCCTACTAAGTCTTTATAATAAATGGCTAAATCGAGAAGTTCAGGATCTTTTGTCTGTAATGCTTTTACCTTTAAATAATTAGATATCTTTACCAATGACTTCATCCTATATGCTCTTTTAACTTTCTTATATGATCCGCTTTTATATCTTTCCTTCAATGTAAAGACTTTTTCTAAGTTTATTAAGTCATTATCGTGCATCACTACACCCCTTCAGCTGTGTATTACTCAGTCTCCCCTGTATTTTGAAATACTTACCGGGATTTCCACACTCACAACAATTCTTTCCATATATAGTACCAGTATCTTCCGTTAAAATTGAATGTCCAGGATAGCTTTTAGGCAAAGTTGATATCACCTGAACAATCCCTTTCTTACCCATTTCTTGTTCTTCAAGATTATTATCTCTGGTAATTATAGTTCCGAATTCATGATCATGAAAAAATCCTTTTCTACATTCTATATATATAGAGCCAGGTTGTTCAATCATGCCGTAATAGTTAATTACTTCAACATTAGGTATCAGATGCTTTGCAACTTCATTTAGTTTTGTATTTGATACACGTTCTTGCTCCATCTTCTTCCACCCACCTCCGTGGAGCAGTATAACTCTTTTGCTTGATAATCTTAAACTCTTCGGCATTTCGCTTAAGGCCTGCAAAAACTTGTAAACATCATAAGTAAAACCAAATATTAAAATAGTACCATTTTCTCCCTCCATTTGCTCTAGTATTTCCTTTCTTATTTTCCCCTTCTTTGACAATAAAAAGTTGATTTGTTTGCTAAGCATCGAAAATCCTTTCACCGCAGCGTATTTTGCATTCTGTTGTCTCAATATATCCTCCGAACTTATTACATAATAAGGTATATTTCTTATTCTCTCTTTCACAATGTCTCTTACTAGTAGCTTACGTAGCGCTTTCTGTTGGCTAAGTCTTGTTTCAAAGTCAGCATAAATCTGACTTTTGAGTTTACCAGTTGTACCAGATGATGTCAAAACTAGTTCTCCTTTATTAGATTGACCTGTTTGTAATTTGTGATATTTGAATAGATTACAGTGTACAAAGATGTCACATGGATTTTTCTCCATTTTACCTAGCCATCCCATGTTTCTAATCATGTCTCTGTAGACTTTACAGTTCTCATAGTGATGCCTATTAAGTTCCCTGATCTCATCAATTAGCATAGTACAGTTCCTCCAATTTTCCATAAGCTATTTTTCCACTATCTGTATAAACAATATTTGCTTCCATTACCACTTCAACTGTTGCCTTTGGTATGTCTGTAGTTGATTTAATCGTTTGTTTTATCTTTTTGCACACTTCTTCATCATGTTTCCCATGACATAATACGGTGATTTTTATGTCATTTGAAATACACACAGTTTCAATATTTACATTACTTAGACTATACTCAATACTGTCTAGAGATATCCTTTTACCATTGATTTTACATAATCTTGATTTTCTTCCTTTTATGTAAATAAATCCTTCCTGGTCCGATACTCCAATATCTCCTGTTTTAAGAATTCCCTTGTTTTGATCCTTCTTTTCTTTTAGTTCAGTCAAATTCTTTATATATCCCATTGATATGTTTTGTCCCTTGAAAATAAGTTCACTTTCAGAATTGGCATTTTCATTTTGTGAGACTAGTGTAACCCCAGGTATCGGTTTTCCCACACTTCCCATTTTATCAGCATTTTTTGTAAGTTCTAAATACGTTAATCGTGCGCTAGCTTCTGTTTGTCCATACATTATAAATAACTTTATTTCATTAGACCTGCTATATTCTAACAATATTTCTTGATACTTTGTAGATAGTCTTCCTCCAGCTTGTGTTATTTGGCATAAAGAACTTGGCATATATGTTATAAGCTCAAGATCTATTATGTCGCTGTATGTTCTCGGTACACCAGAAAAGTCTGTTATACAATACTGCTTGCAGCTATCCCAAAACTCCTGTCTTAAATAGCTTGTTTCCCTGGCAATATTATACATTCCTCCGGCCGCTAATGTAGTATTAAGCACTGATAAACCGTAGCTGTAGCTCAATGGTAGATTGTTAATTGTTCTTGTGTTCTTTGACGGATTTAAATATTTGCCAATTGATATTGTATTGCTCTCTATATTTTTTTGTGTAAGTGCTACAAACTTCGAATCACTACTGCTCCCAGATGTGTTCAATAGTACTATTGGTTTTCTATTGGCTTTGTATTCTTTTTCCCAAGATAGCCTCATGTGGTGAATTCCATAACCTATTGTATTTACAATATCTGAATTGCTTTGTAGCGTTTTTCTGCTTCCCATTACTCCATCTATTTTATATTTTTCAATTAGTTGATCTAAAGTTTTCTTCGCATATCTCTCATCAAGTATTATTATGTCCATGTCTGCTATCATTGAAGAAACTATACTTATTGCAGTTTGTGCACTTTTATCATCAATGATTATTATTATTGCCCCCTCGTTATATATGTTCTTAATTTTATCTGCTACTTCTTTGAATTCTTCTTCTGAATATACTTTTCCTTTGTCAACTATCGCTCCCCCATTTAAGTATAAACTTTTCATTTGACCTCTGTGTTTCTGCTAATATAGCATTTTAGCGTGCATCCCTCTTCTGTTTGTCTAATACCAGCGAGGGCTGGTTCAAAGCGTATACCTCACAAAAATATTATTGATTTTCATGGTAAGCCACTTATTGCTTGGTCTATCGAAAATGCTTTAGCATCTAATCTATTCTCTAATGTTTATGTATCTACTGATTCTACGGAAATAGCTGATATTGCTACTACTTATGGTGCTATAGTTCCATTTCTGAGGCCAGCTAAACTTGCAGATGATTATGCAAGTGACATTGATGTTAGAAATCACTTTCTCAGTTTTCTCTCATCAACTTCAATTTGTGCTCGCTACCTTTGCTATCTTTATCCAACTGCTCCTTTTGCAACACCGTCTATACTGCAGCACTGTTTTAATCAGCTCATCAATTCTGATTCCTCGTGTGTGTTCACAATTAATCAATTTTCATATCCTATTCAGCGTGCCCTTGTTTTTAACGAAGAGAATCATGTTGAATTCTTTACGCCACAATTCTCTTCCCATCGGAGTCAAGATTTAATATCTACTTACCATGATGCTGGTCAATGCTATTTCTTCAACCTTAGTCATTCTAATCTTGATGCAACTAGATCAGGATATATCCTTCCTCCTCATAGCTCCGTAGATATTGATACACAGGATGATTTAGAGTTCGCTCGTCTTCTCTTTAAACTTAAGTTTCTGTAATTTTCTTATGCTATTAGATCACTATAGTTACTCACTTTCTTGTTCTAGTTCTCCGTACCATAATTCTTCGTGTGTTTCATTCTTTGTAGATAATTGTGATAAGTCTGGGTTAGGTCATTTCTTTAGAGTATTAGCTGTTATTAAACTTCTTTCTCATAGCTTCCCTTTAGTTTCAATTTATCTGGTTACAACGAGATCACTTGATAATCATACTATCGACCTACTTTCTAGCCATATAGGTAACCCTGTTATCCCCATGACTTCATATAGACCTTTTCGACTTTTTGCCCTATCTCCGCAACTCGTCTTTATCGACTCTTATGCCTTCGAAATTTACATACCCCTGATTGAATACTTCCGCAATACAAAATTCATACTTTTTGATGACTGTCCTGCCTCATATTCTCATCTACCTGTAACACGAATTACACCATCAGTTTTAACTGTTTCATCGTCTGACATGTTTCATCTATCTGGCTTTGAGTATATTCTATTGGATCCCTCGTTTTTAACAACAATACGTGATCGACCATCCCTTCAACCCGATTCTACTTATTCCCATTTTAATATACTTATATTTATTTCTTCGTCCTCAGCATGGCTTCCCTTTTCGAACGAGTTAACGGAAAGTTTACAGATGTTCCCAAACTACAATATTAAGATTTTGCCCCAGTCATCTTTAATTACCCCTCGGGATGTTCTCGACTATTATCTCTGGGCCGATCTCTGTATTGGTTCGAGTGGTTTATCTCTTTGGGAACGTATTGCAGTTGGCCTTCCTTCAATCTTTTTCCCGATCGCTGAGAATCAGGTTTCAGTTTTTAACTATGTAGATCGCTTAAAACTTGGATTTCCGATTTACCATGATATTTCTAGTTCTATCTTTGTTTCCTCTATCATTTCTATGGTAAATCAACTAAGTTGTTCTATTTCGAGTTTAGATTCCTGCTCTTTCCGTTGTCGTAATTTTGACGGTTTCAACCGTGCTAAGATAAATTACTTGAATTTATTTTCCCAGTATTTATGATTTTCCCCCTACATCAGTTCCATCGCCCAAATTTTATTGCTGAAATTTCTGGCAATCATGCTGGTAGTTTTAGTAAAATGGAAGAAATCATCAGGACCATTGCTGATATTGGTGTCAAATTTGTAAAAATTCAGACCTATAAGCCATCAACTATTACTATTAACTCTTACGATTCAGCGTTCATAATTGATGATCCCACTTCACTTTGGCACGGTCGTCGTCTCTGGGACGTCTATCAAGAAGCACACACACCGTGGGAATGGCATAAAGATCTATTTGATTTAGCTGCCGAACTTGACATCGTTCTTTTTAGCTCCCCTTTTGACATGACTGCCGTCGACCTTCTTGAAGATTTAAATTGTCCAATTTACAAAATTGCCTCGTTTGAGATCACCGACCATATATTATTGCGCAAGGTTGCCTCAACTGGTAAGCCTATCGTTATGTCTACTGGAATGGCAACACTTATTGAAATTGAGACTGCAATATCACTTATTAAAGAGAATTCTAATGCCCCTATTGCTTTATTGAAGTGTACAAGCTCATACCCATCCCCTATCGCCGATTCTAATTTATCTACAATTGATTTTCTACATCGAACTTTTGGCCTTCCTGTCGGCCTTAGTGACCATTGCTTAAACCCGGTTGTTGCTTCCACTTCTATAGCTTATGGGGTTCCCTTAATTGAAAAACATTTTAAACTTGAAGGTGATAATACATCAATTGATTCTGCCTTCTCTCTTACTCCAGAGCAATTCAAGTTTATGATGCATTCTTGTTTGGATGCTTTTACTTCAATTGGTTCACCTACTCTTGGTGGGTGTGAGTCTGATTCTATATATAGGAGTGATCGTCGTTCTCTTTATTTAACTCAAAATGTCGAAGCAGGTGATACACTTAGCTTTCAAAATGTGAATTCATTTCGACCTGGTCTAGGGTTACCCACTTCCTTCTTTGATGTTTTAAAAGGTAGAAAGTTTCTTACTGATATTCCCAAGGGTACTCCACTATCACTCGATCACTTTATTTCTCCTGAGTGAATCTCTATGTATGCTTATCCTGAGATTTTTTCTAAGCCTCTTTCACTATTGGGTTGTGGACCATTATCTGTAGAAGTTGCTGAATACTATATTAAAATCTGTCTTCAGTTTAACCAAATTCCAAGTATTCACTCTCTAGTCGATTATAACCACCCTGAATCATCTTCCTCTGTAATCCTTCAGCTACTCCGCTCGTATAATCTCAATCTGCCTAACCTATCAGTCTCTTTTCGCGAAATCTCCTGTGAAGAGAGCAACTTTCTTGTTACAGTCGCTTCATCTTCGTCTGTCCGACACAGACTTTTCGAAGAGCTTTCTCAAACAGGTTTTACCTTGCCAATTCTTGTACATCCCTCTTCTACAGTTTCTCCGTTGGCTAGACTTTCACCTGGCTGCATCCTTGCTCACAGAGTTGTAGTGGGGCATAATGCATCACTGTCTCCAAACGTTTTTGTTAACAATGATTCAGTTGTTGCCCATGATTCTTTCTTGGGTCATAGTACAATAGTTTCTCCGAGAGTAAATATTTCAGGTTACACCACAATTGAAGATGATTGCATGTTATACACTGGTTGTGTCACTGCGAATAATGCGCATCTACATAAAGGATCTGTCATATCTGCTCTTTCCTTTTATACAAAAACGCGTGGTAACCCCTATTCCCTTTACATGGGTAACCCTGCTCGTTGTGTCCGTAATTTACTTAATTAGTTCATGTCCATTATTATAAAAAAAACTAAGCCCGTGCTTTTGTTGAATTACCCTCCTTTATGCACCTTTCGTTCTAGCAAGGCGTATTTATGGGCATTTATATACGAGCAACTTCTTACTTATACATCTCGGTCTGTTTCTGCCCCTCTTCATATATTGGATGCCGCATGTCATGCTTCTATAACGCGTAGGATGTTTCCCGATAATTTTAATTATCACGGTGTTGATATTTCTTCAAGTCGTTTATCCCTAGCTGTTAAGAACTCTAATTCCGAAGATCGGTTTTATCGTGCTGATCTTGTCAAGCCGTTAGGTATTACCAACTATTTTGATGTTATTGTTTCTTGTAATACCCTTTCCCATATCCCTGTCTCCAGTAGGTTGTCTGTCTTGGCAAATTTATGTTCAACTCTTACGTCAGGTGGTGATCTATTTGTAAATGTTGGCCTAGATTCTCACTTGCGTCATATTTCTCAGTTCCTTTCATCAAGTTTTAATTCTGTAGAGCCGATCTATTTTGATTCCTTCCTTTCGCATGACGCAGAAAGTCGTAAATTAGTTAATTATAAGAACGTTCATGAATCGGTTGTTAAGAATGAATCCTCACTTCCAAATGATGCCTGTTTACATAGTCAGGTTCTTTTTCATGCCAAGTCTTTTCTTAAGTCTACCAATGATGTTATTCCTCCTCCCGATTCTGTTTCCTCTTCCTCTATACCTATCTTGAATAATGTTTCTGATTTAAGTTTGCTGACTTTTCCTACCGACGTATCTTTGTATTCTGAAATTCTAAAAAGTAGGTCTTTTTCTCTTGTTGTTGTATCAGATCTCTTGTTTAAAAGCAAAGAATTCTCATCTATGTCAGATTTACTCTCTTCTTCTGGTATCTCGTTTGTACCCCTATCTCAACTTGAGTTAGTTCCCTCATCGATTTCCTTGATTTATCTCGTTGGTTTTGAGCAGCAATATGTTTCAGACCTCGCTGGAGTTCGTTTATCGGTTAACCGTATAAGAGAATTTCCACAACTAAGTCTTCGTTATTGTTTTGTTAGAAGTCGCGGCGATTCAATGCTCAGTGCATCGCTTCTGTTCTCTGATATTTAAGTTACTGTCTTCGACTCTGTTTCTGCTCTGACCTGTTCCTGCTAGTATAGTGGATTACAGATTTAACTGGGTTCCTTTGTTCCTGTAATGCTTAATGATACCAATCGTCTATTAATTACAGGTGGCACTGGCAGTTTTGGTAAAGCCTTTATTTCCCGTATTCTATCATCTTACCCAAATATTCAGCGTCTTGTTGTTTATAGTCGTGATGAACTCAAGCAGTGGGAGTTAAGTCAGTTTTTCTCCCCTGACGAATACCCGCAGATTCGTTACTTCATTGGTGACATCAGAGATAAGGATAGATTAACTCGTGCTCTTGATTCTATCGACACTGTTGTTCATGCAGCTGCCCTAAAGCAAGTCCCAGCTGCAGAATACAATCCTATTGAGTTCATTAAGACTAATGTTTTAGGCTCCGAGAATTTGGTTCAGGCTTGTTTTGATACTAATGTCAAGCGTGTTGTAGCTCTTAGTACTGATAAGGCTGCTGCACCAATTAATTTGTATGGCGCTACTAAGCTTTGTTCTGACAAGCTTTTTATTGCCGCAAACAACGTTAAGGGCAGTCGTGACATCTCTTTCTCAGTCGTTCGTTATGGAAATGTAATGGGTTCACGTGGTTCTGTGATTCCATATTTCTTGAAGCAGTCTAAATCCGGCACTTTATCTATCACTGATCAACGCATGACTCGTTTCAATATTTCCTTGTCAGATGGTGTCGATATGGTCTTGTGGGCACTTTCTAACGCCAAAGGTGGAGAGATCTTTGTTCCAAAAATTCCTAGTTATAATATACTTGATCTAGCCCATGCAATAGCTCCTAGTGCTAATTTAAAAGTCATTGGTATTCGTCCTGGCGAAAAGTTGCATGAAGAAATGATTACTTCTTCTGATAGCCATTCGACCATCGATCTAGGTCCATACTATGCGATTCTTCCATCAGATACACGTCTACTTAAGCTTTATAATTCCGACAAAATTGAGTTTAGTCATGTTGCTCCTGGTTTTGCGTACAATTCAGGTTCAAACCCCGACTTCCTCTCTGTAGGTGACTTGCGTTTTCTCATCACAATGCATGTTGATCCTAATTTTATTCCAAGCTAATGTCTAAATTCATCCCTTATGGTCGTCAAGAGATTTTAGATGACGATATTTCTGCTGTTGTTGATGTTTTAAAATCGCCCCTGATTACTCAGGGTAATATTGTTCCTGAGTTTGAATCAAGGATCTCATCCATTGTTCAATCTCGCTTCGCGGTTGCTGTTAACAGTGCTACAAGCGCTTTACATTTATCTTGTTTGGCACTTGGTTTATCTAAAGATGATGTGTTGTGGACAAGTGCCATATCTTTTGTTGCTTCAGCTAATTGTGGTTTGTATTGTGGAGCCACTGTTGACTTTGTTGACATTGATCCATTAACTGGACTGCTTTGCATTGACTCCCTTCGAAATAAGCTTATTCATGCGTCTTTGAATAATTGTATTCCCAAAATTCTTGTCGTTGTGCATCTTGCTGGTACTTCTTGTGATATGAGGTCTATACGGGAGTTGAGTTGTCAGTATGGGTTCTTTGTTATTGAGGACGCTAGCCATGCACTAGGCGGCTCCTATTTTCAATATCCCGTTGGTTCTTGCAAATTTTCCGATATCACCGTATTTAGTTTTCATCCCGTAAAAATTATTACCTCTGTTGAGGGAGGAATGGCTTTGACAAATTCCTCCTCTTTGTACAGGACTATCCATGATTTGCGGAATCATGGTATCTCTAAGGATCCTGAACTATTTGTTTGTCCCTCCCCACCTCCATGGCATTATGAGCAGCATTCTCTTGGTTTTAATTATCGTTTGTCTGATGTTCATGCCGCGCTCGGTCTTTCACAACTAAGCAGGCTTTCTGATATTGTTTCCAAACGAAATGATATTATAAATTTCTATAAAAGTTCACTTGCTCAACTTCCATTGCGGTTGTTGGTGTCTCCGGCTTCTATTCAGTCTTCATACCATCTTGCAATTGTTACACTTGATTATAGCCTTATTCCCTCCCACCTTTCTATCTTTAAGCAGCTCCGTGAATGTGGCATTGGTGTACAACTCCATTATTCACCAATTCATCTTCAACCCTTTTATAGGAATTTAGGATTTAAAGTCAACGACTTTCCATTTGCTGAGCTATACGCTAGATCTTCTTTTTCGTTGCCTATTTATCCTTCTCTTTCAGAGAGCGATCTTTCATATATTGTTGAAACTCTTGCCGGCGTCCTTAACTGTAGCTCTAGTTAATTACTTCCAGTACCTCTTTATTTCCCGTATTTGTAATTCTCGATCTTGCGTTTCCAGCTGCGGGAGTTGGTGAACAACCAGTACAGCCGCAATGACACGG
>CENJ01006192.1_pt1 | contig 21565 bp, 6 predicted proteins | sample 356161 | NCBI WGS metagenome assembly CENJ01 (sample SAMEA2619531, study PRJEB7988) | marine metagenome | biome: marine biome (ENVO:00000447); feature: surface water layer (ENVO:00002042); material: "saline water (ENVO:00002010), including plankton (ENVO:xxxxxxxx)" | depth 5 m
ATAAATATAGTTAAAGTATACGAAATTTTACAAAGGAAAGCAACCATATAATGGCATTTGGTGATATAGGAAAAATAGTCAAGAACGTGGGAGGGAGCATATTCAACAGGACCCTGGGCAGGCTCACGGGTGCTGGTATTTCCACAGACAGCAAGATTGTAAACTCTAGGGCCAAGTGGTCTGGACGTTCGGACAAGACCGACTGGCGTGTTAGACTGCAGGTGCCGGACGGACCTTTAACCAAATTTTTTGATTTCAACAACAATCCCATAATGCAACCATTGGCGGCATCACAAGGCATATTCTGGCCATTGACGCCAGCGGTCGTTATACAACATTCAGCAAACTACAATGCAATGGATCAGGTGCACAGCAACTATCCACACCAGGCCTATCAGAACTCACAAGTAGACTCAATGAACATTATAGGAGAATTTCCTGTACAGAACAGTGACGACGCCAAGCACTGGGTAGCAACAGTAAACTTCCTAAGGACAGCGACCAAGATGTTCTTTGGCAGTGAAGATGGCATAGACGGACTTAAAGGTAATCCACCACCAATCATGCACCTGTATGGTTATGGGGATCACATGTTCAACAAAGTGCCTGTAGTGATAAACACATTCAATGTTGAGTTGAGACCAGGAATAGATTACATCTCTACAAAACAGTCAACCACTCCATACAAACAACTGAACGGTCCTGACGCCGGGTTCGATCAATCAGCAATAGCAGGAGAGTCGCAGACCTGGGCACCAACACTGTCAAACATATCAGTTCTAGTTACACCTATATACAGCAGGGATTCGATCAAGAACTTCTCAATGAAGAAATTTGTGAATGGAGAATTAAATGGTAAAGGAAGCAACGAGGTAGGATTCATCTAATGGCCAAGTACTCAAACACATCACCGTATTTCGAGACGAGCGAGGTAGCCAACTACCTGGACATCTTGAATCCAAGGACGTTGACTGCTGAGGATGATGACCAAAGTTACACTATAGAGAGGACCTACGCTTACAGGCCAGACCTGTTGGCCTATGACCTATACGGTTCGCCTAGATTGTGGTGGGTGTTCGCACAGCGTAATCCAGACCAACTCGAGGATCCCATCTACGACTTCAAACCAGGAGTGACGGTTCAACTGCCTAAGAAAGAGAACCTGCTCAAAGACCTAGGCATATAATCATGGTATTAAAATATAATGGTCCTGATTTTGGGTTCATCAAAAATGCTAAGGCAAAGATTGATCAATACACCGAAGCGGCTTACGCCAGGAAGGCCAGCATAAAAAAACTTCCCTTGCAACCGGATCACAACGTGTTGCACAAGTTCGCATCTTACAACACCATATTCACTCTGTCAGCACTGAGCCGAAGAGAGATACGGAACCCAAAACAGTTCTTCAACAGTGCACCGCACGACATCATTGCGAGGAGTGGTGGCATAGGAGCCGCCGCCAACAGCAACAACGCTCCGCCGGGTGAACGAGAGAGGTTCACGGAAGAAACCAAGGAGACCATAAGGAAGAGTGCCAAGTTGCGAGACTCCCTCAACAGGAGCACTACGGAATTCTACAAGAATAACGATATTTACTTCAGGAACGTTGAGCTGACATCCGTACCAGGACTTAACGAGAAGAGGCGACTGACCAGTGTCACGAACATCATGATGGAGTTGGTTGAACCGTCAGGACTGACACTGTTAGAGAAAGTGAAAGCGGCCGCGGCCAACAATGGCTTCCTTGACCACCTAGACGCACCCTACATGCTGACGGTTGAGTTCAAAGGATTTGATGAACACGGTAGAGAATTGAAAGTGAATTCAAATTTCATTAAGAGGGTGATCCCAATCAAACTGATAACAATGGACATCGACGTGAACCAGGGAGGTTCCTACTACAACGTCAAGGCTATACCCTACAACGAGTTTGCCCTCACAGACACTTTTATGTATCCGAGGACTAGTGGTAGTCTTAAATCCACCAACAGGACGTTTAAGGATGCTGTGAAGAATTTACAAGACATACTGGATGAGCAGAACAAGGACGAGCAAGTCAAAGGATACAACCAATTCCCAGATAGGTATGACATATCGATCAGTGAGGATCTAAATCCCGAAGCACAACTTTCATATGAACTACTCAGCCAGGCAGGGATGACACAGAAAAATGTTAACCAGGCGCCTGGGGAAGAAGCGTTCACAATGGAGTTCATAAAATTTAATTCATCTATACACATTCCGAAACTGTTGGAGAATCTCATGAAGACCCATCCGGATTATGGCGCAAAGAGTTTTGACGAGTGGAGCAAGGCAGTTAGCACACCAGGGTCAACAACTTTTGATCCAAACGGTGCTCTGTCTACCTACTTCAAGTATTTCAGGATACGTACGGCGATCGAACCCACTGGTGATTTTGATGAGATACGGCAAACCAACGCCAAGATCATTAGGATCGTGGTGGAGCCGTACTATGTCAGTGCATACAATCTAGCAACGGCGGGCATACACCAGGACAAAAACTACCAAGGATACGTTGCTAAGGCCTACAACTACATATTCACCGGCGACAACCTGGACATACAGGATCTCAACATAAATTACAAGGTGGCTTACTTCCAGTCCAGACTGAAGGACCTGGAGGCCAGCGACAGCAGGACATTCACACAGAGCAACAAGGACGAAACAGAAGAGACGGGCACACCGACCAACAGGGAAAAATGGAGAAGTGATCAGTACCTACCTCTCAAGAGTGAAGTATCTGAATACAAAACATCATCCAGCAACAGGACAGGCAAGGCGGAGGCCAGGATAGATCAGTTCTTCGATGCAATAACAAATCCAACCGCCGACATGGTGGTTATTAATATGACCATACTGGGTGATCCCGCATGGCTCGGGCAGAGCCAATTTATTCCAGCAACGCCGGAGAACTCTAGGGGCAGTTCCAAAGACAACAACATAGAATTTTTCAGGGGTGGTGTAAAGACCAACGTTTGGAATGCTACCCTGAAATGCTTCAACTACGACGTAGCGGAACCAATTACCAATCTCACGTTTAAGGTACCACAAGACTTTGACGACAAAACTGGTGTATACGAAATGTCATCGGCACAACGGGCGGTGTTCTCTGGACTCTATAAGGTAACACAAGTGAGACACAATTTCACGGACGGTCAGTTCACACAGGATTTGACCATGGTCCGATTCAACAATCAAGACAGCAGAGTTACCAACACAAGTAATCAAAAAATCACCAAGAAAAACGGCGTGGTAACTAATGTAAAAAATCCAATGCAGTTATCACGTGAGATGGAAAACATTTGGAAAATCAGAGAAGATGACGGGATGGCATAATGGCAGGTAAAGACTACTTAAAGGGACACGCATCAAATTCGACAGCACCGGGCAATGATACCGCTTGGTCGGGCCAGAACCCTGGTCCATACATAGGTGTAGTAAAGAACAACGTTGATGTGTTGAGGATGGGTAGACTACAGGTCAACATTCCCAGCCTCAGTAAAACCAATGACCCGATCAGCGGCAATTTGGTCACGTGCGAGTACCTGTCGCCTTTCTATGGCGCCAAGGACGCCAGACACAGCATTCCGGGATCAACAGACTTCAAAGACAGCCAACACAGTTATGGCTTCTGGGCAGTACCACCAGACATAGGCACCAGGGTGCTGGTTATATTTGCGGAAGGCAAGATGGACCAGGCGTTCTGGATAGGTTGTGTGCCGGAGCCAATGACCAACCAGATGACCCCAGGCATAGCATCAAGCACATTGACCCACGACGCCTTAGACGGCACTTTCGAGGGAGCGGACGCAGGATTTCAACAAGATAAAAAATCAAAATACGGTACGACTAACGTACCATCCGGAGAAGTCAACAGGACTAACACCGGGGCAACACCACAACAAATCGCCAATGCCAAACGGCCCATACATCCGTTCGCAGAAACATTATTAAATCAAGGACTGAGCACCGATGACATCAGGGGTAACACCTCCAGTTCGGCACGTAGGGAAACACCCAGCCAGGTTTTTGGTATAAGCACACCAGGCAGGAAAGACGAAGCAACAACAAAAGTAAATGTAGGTACAAAAGATTCAGAAGCCACAGATTTCGTTACCAGGAAGACCGGACACACTTTCGTTATGGACGATGGTGATGTGGATGGCAACAACCAACTGACTAGATTGAGGACAGCATCAGGACACCAACTTTTAATGCACGACACAGAGGGTGTGGTGTATCTAGCCAATGGTTCAGGCAAGGCTTTCATAGAGATGGATCGTGATGGCACGGTAAGTGTTTACTCCGACGGTGGGATCAATCTGAGATCCGGCAGGGACTTCAACCTACACTCAGACATGAACATTAACTTCCACGCCAAGGGTGCAATAAATTTCACATCAGAGGTCAACGTGGCCTTGAACGCAGAAGGTTATGTGTTTGCAATGGGGGAGAAAGGCATACTAAACAGTTCACAGAAAGGATCGGTCAGGAACTACGCCAGGGACGGAATATCATCATTCACAGACGGAACACAACTGCACGGCGCGAAGGGCAGGATAGACCTGGCAGGATCACAGGTGCACTTGAACTCGGTGGGTGCCAGTAGCACGTGGGGACCTGGTTGGTTGAAACCAGATGCCATAGGTATAAAAGTCACTGAAGGTCTTATAGACATCGACGACGACAATGCTCTACAGCAAGGTGAGCCAAACAAGATCGAGAACAAGACTACCGTGTCGGACTTCGTTACCCACGAACCGTATGACAGGCAGAGTAGCACACAGAGGACAAAGGCATTCATCAATGAAGCGATGGCAGAGATCAAAGCAAGTAGTCCAGAACTATCAGCAACCGAATTGAAAATAATCAAAGCGGAACTTTTGAAACAACCAAGTATCAAAGCAGTGGCAGACAAACTGGGCAAGGTTGTGAAACTCAACGACAAGATAAAACTGCCCATAAAAAATCTAAACACGTTGATTGCACAAGCAGATGCAATCAATAAACTTATAAATTTAGATCCAAAGGAAGCGGTGATGAGTTTCGTACAAGGACAGGTAGCAAATCTAAAAAATCAAGCCATATCGGCTGTGAAGAGTTTTTTTAATTTGTAGGGAGTAAATATACAATATGGCATACGGAGATTCGGGATCAAATTTATCTAATAAGCAAGTGACCTTCAAGGGTTTCAGTTCACGTGCGGACAAAAAGAACTTCAAACTGTATGACTTCGAGGTGGCAAAGCAGGACCTAATAAACAGACTGAGTGTGCGTAAAGGCGAGAGGGTTGAGAACCCTGAATTCGGTACTATCATATATGACGCCATATTTGAACCGTTTACTGAGCAACTTAAAGATGCCATAGTAGAGGACATTACAGCAAATCTAAATGCAGACCCTCGTATTTCTACACAAGAGATTCTAGTGTCCGAAGCAGACAAGGGCATAGCCATACAGGCTACTATAACATATGTACCCTTGAATATTACCGAGAAATTAAGGTTCAACTTCGACGAAAACTCACTACTGCGTCTATCTTAATATACGCACTTTTTCTAACACATAAATATCGTTGTAATTACAATGGCCACAACAGATAGACAGAACAGATTATTAGTAGCGGAAGATTGGAGAAAGATCTACCAAGCATTCCAGCAGGCTGATTTCAAATCATACGATTTTGAAACACTTCGTAGAACAATGGTAGCGTATCTACAAGAGAACTATCCAGATGACTTCAACGATTTCGTTGAGAGTTCTGAGTACGTGGCACTGATAGATTTAATCGCATACATATCACAGGCTCTTTCATTCAGGGTTGACTTGAATGCTAGGGAGAACTTCCTAGAAACTGCCGAGAGAAGGAATTCGGTTTTGAGATTAGCGAGGTTGATAAACTACAACGCCAAGAGGAATCAGCCAGCAACAGGAATGTTAAAGATTGATTCTATATTAACAACACAGGACGTGCAAGACAGCACCGGAACAAACCTAGCAAATCAAAATATCATATGGAATGATTCAGCAAACTCGAACTACAGAGAACAGTTCACGGCGATACTGAACGCGGCCAACCAGACAGGACAACTTTTTGGCAACCCTAGAGAGTCGGGAACCATAGGTGGTATCACTACAGAAGTGTATACTTTAAGTTCTAACCAATTAGATCTTCCTATATACAAATTTCAAAAATCTGTTGGTGGTGTATCTAGATCGTTTGAGATAGTACCAAGCACCATAACAGATTCTGATTCAATCTACGAGTCATCACCAGTGCCGGGAACAGGACTGACATACACATACAGAACAGATGGTTCTGGAGACAGTTCGAACAACACAGGATTTTTCTTCCTATTCAAACAAGGAACAATGCAGAATCAAGAGTTTAGTGTTGACACAGCCATTACAAATTATGTGAAAAGTTTTGAGACATCCAATATTAATAACACGGATGTATGGTTGTACAAGTTAGACCAATTTGGACAGTTGTCTGAATCATGGACCAAGGTGCCGTCACTATCTGGCAATAATGCAATTTACAACTCTTTATCAAAAGCAGAGAGAAACACTTACAATGTAGTAACAAAAAACAACGACGCCATTGACCTTGTGTTTGGAGATGGCAACTTCTCAAACATACCGTTAGGAAACTTCAGAACCTACTACAGGGTCAGCGACAATGCCAAGTATGCAATACAGTCATCGGACATGCAGAACATTCAATTGACGGTTCCGTACACCGACGCCAATGGTGCACAGCAGTCTTTAACAATGAGTGTGAGCCTTAAAGCCAGCGTTTATAACTCAGCCGCAACTGAATCTAATGATTCGATTAAAGAGAAAGCGGCACAGGTTTATTATTCTCAGAATAGAATGATCACAGCGGAGGACTACCAAGTTGTTCCTTTGAGTGCATCACAGGAAATTGTAAAAGTGAGGTCTGTTAACAGATCAGCATCGGGCATAAGCAGGGCGAAAGAAATACTGGATCCAACAGGATCATATTCAAACGTCAGTGTTTTTGCAGAGGACGGCATATTATATAGACAAGAAAGTGTTCAGCAGTTCACTTTCTCATTTAACAACAGGAGCGACATACAGTCAACAATAGATTCGTCTGTTGAAGCCAAGTTAAAGGAAGCATATGCTAGGCAATTCTACTACTTGAAGTATGGTACTAAAGATGCCAGCACACTTTCTGCAACTTGGAATTCGACTACTACATCAACTAACACTAACACAGGATATTTCACATCAGGCGGTGCATTGGTGATAGGAGATTCGGCCACTTCGAACATGAAGTTTGCCAAGGCGGGTGCTTTAATTAAATTCACATCACCAGATACAAGGAAATTTTTGAACGGAACGCTGGTCACTTCGACCACTGACAATGCCGAAGACAGGGCATGGGCGAAGATAGGAGCAGTGGTGCTTGATGGTGCAAACAGCGGTGTTGGTAACTTGGAGTCGGGGGTTGGACCAGTCACGCTTAACAACATAGTACCAAACGGTGCTGTAGTGAATGCAATCATACCAAACTTCACAACATCATTTTCTACAACACTTGAAGCAGATCTTCTAGATAGGATAGAAGCCTATGAGGAATTTGGTTTGAGATATGATACTGATTCTGAGACTTGGAAAGTTATAACTTCTACAAATTTAAGCACTAGTTCGACTTTTAGTCTTGGTAATGCAGGATCGTCCACTGGAACAAATGCTGATGCAAGTTGGTGGTTCAAGTTCACGAACGACGGTAACACTTACACTGTACAATACAGGAAACTGGAATACATATTTGAATCAGAATCTCAGAACAAATTTCACTATGATGTCGAAGAGAAAATTTATGATTACACCACAGGCAGGAGTGTCAAAGACACAGTCAAAATACTTAAAACAAACAGCATTGTCTCAACAGGCAACAGCATAGGCCATCCTATCACTTGGCAAGTTGTAGATGTTGTTACAGAGGCAGACGGATTCCAAGACAACAGAAAAGTGAAAGTTGGTTTCCTGGATGCCGATGACGACGGGGTGGTTGACAATCCTGAACTGTTTGACATATTTGTGGAACCCACACTGTCCGAGTCCACTAAATTTGTGTTCTTTGAGAAGTACACGTCCTATGACAACATTGAGAGATTGAGACCATACGCATCAACAAATTTTGTCGTCGCACAGAATGAAGCAGACATCAATCTCAACACGACTGCGTACACGGACGGACAACTGTTCTACTTCTATGATTCAGCGGAGGACGTTATCAAGAAATACAGTTCTACAACGAACACACTATCTACTACAACAGACTATACAGCAAGGAGAGGCAGGGGTTCGATAAACTTCCAGTACAAGCATCACGCAGGACAAGAGACTAGAATAGATCCTAGTGTTTCAAACATAGTTGACGTGTATCTGTTAGAAAGGACTTACGATAATTTATTCAGGATATGGCTTCAAGATGGCGGAAGCAAACCAGCGTCTTCGACAGCAGACCAGTTAAGGATTAATTACTCAGGTACTCTTAACCCATTGAAATCGCTATCAGATCAAATTATATACCATCCTGTGAAATACAAAATTCTTTTTGGTTCAAACGCAGAAGAACAACTACAGGCAACTTTCAAAGTTGTGAAAAATCCAAAGACAAACGTGTCAGACGCAGTGATCAAGACCAGGGTGATCAGCGCCATTAACGAATTCTTCGCATTAGACAACTGGGATTTCGGAGATACTTTTTATTTTACAGAATTAGCCGCTTACATACACAATCAACTCGCTCCAGATTTACTGACAGCGGTTATTGTGCCAAACCAGTCAGGACAGGGTTTTGGGTCCTTGTTCCAACTGAACTCATCGGCGGACGAGATTTTCATCAGTGGGGCCACCGTTGATGATGTGTCAATCATAACAGCACTTGGAGCCAACCAATTGGCGGCTTCCGGAACTGTGGTCACATCAACATCAACTGCCACGACCAACACCACATCAGGATCAGCAGTGTCAGGCTCTACTACAACAGGTTCGGGATCAAGCACCGGCAGTAGTGGATCAGGATACTAATGGCGGACAATCCTATAAACGCATTAACAAATAACGAAGTTGTCAAACAAGGCAACAACGAATACAGAAGAACTGTACAGCACCTTCCCGCTTTCTACAGGACAGATGCAAACCAGAGATTCCTTGCCAGCACAATGGATCCACTGGTACAGAAAGGTTCGTTGGAGAGATTAGATGGTTACATTGGCAGGCAGGATGCATACACTAGAACTGTTGGTGACAGATACATCACTGCCACAAGTAGAGACAGGTACGCATACCAGTTAGAGCCTGCTGTAACCTACACTGACAGAGATACTACATCTGTGAATCCAGAAGATCAGGTCAAGTTCACTGGAACATATGACGACTACATAAATCAGATCAAATACTTGGGAGGCAAAATCAACAACCATGACAGACTAAACAAAGAGACTGTGTATAGTTGGAACCCAGCCATAGACTACGACAAGTTAGTGAACTATAGGGAGTACTACTGGATGCCTGAAGGCCCGGGAGCAATAGAAATTGATTCCGTGGGTCCAAACGCAGTGATCGAATATACGGTAGAGAACAAACAGAAAGGTGCGTACAATTTCACGCACAGGGAAAACGAAGACAACCCTATACTGACTCTATACAGGGGAAACACGTACAAGTTTAACGTCAAAGCCAAAGGTCATCCTTTCTGGATAATGACGGAACCTTACAAGAGCAAGGTATCGTTGGACGGCTCTACATCAACAATATTTGACACAGGCGTAACAAACAATGGTGCAGACTACGGAACAGTCACGTTTACAGTGCCCACAACAGGTGCCCCAGATACACTATATTACCAGTGCGGTAACCATGATGCTATGTACGGAATATTGCAAATAAAAGATGCAACAAGTACCACTGCGATAAACGTAGAAGATGACATAGTGGGTGCAAAAAATTACAGTCTAAGGACGCTTGATCTTTCCAATGGAATGAAAATTAAGTTCACAAACTCTTTGGTAGCAACAGCCTATCAGAATAAAGAATACTACGTGGAAGGCGTTGGTGATGCGATAACCATCACTGACGTGGAGGATCTCATCACACCAGGTAGTTACGCAACCGAAAGCACTATCCTATATGATTCAGTAGGTTACGATTCAAGACCGTATGCGAAAGCGTACTACACTCCGGAAAACAAAGATTACATGACAATCAAAAGAGACTCACAGGACCAAAACGCTTGGTCGAGGTATAACAGATGGTTTCACAGATCTGTAATCGAGGAGACAGCAAGGATTGGTGGTTTCACTCCAACATTGAACGAAGATGATAGAGCAAAGAGACCCATAATAGAATTCGATTCAGGTCTGGCCCTTTACAATCACGGCACAGTGGCTAAAAGATCTGTTACCCTTTATGACACAGTGACCACAGACGCATTCAGCACTATAGTTAAACAGACCGGTTATATCGTGGACGGGGTATCACTAGCGAACGGAATGAGGATTGTTTTTGCGGCAGACACAGATCCTATTGTCAAGAACAAAATATATGACGTAAACTTTGTGACAGCAGGAGATTCAACACAGGTAATAAATTTGACTGAGGCATCGGATAGCACACCAGCAAATGATGATTCCATATTCATCGAGTTTGGCACAACCAATCAAGGCAAGACTTTCCGTTATGACAGTGCAACAGAATCTTTCATAGAAGCACAGGAAAAGACAGGCGTGAATCAACAGCCGTTGTTTGCATTGTTCGACGATGAACATGTTGCCTTTGATGACGAAACAAAGTATCCAAATTCTAGTTTCGCAGGTGCAAACATTTTTGCCTTTGCTACATCAGATACAGCAACTACAGACACTGTCTTAGGAATCAAAGTAAAGTACAACACTGTCAACAATGTTGGGGACATAGTTTTTGATTCTGATCATACATCAGGCACATTTACCTACAAAAGCGGATCCCAAACTTTAACTAAAAAATTAGTAGAAGGACACCTACACTACACAACAGGTCGGACTACCCACAATTCTCGTAATGCATGGATCAAGAGGACGAGTGAAAGCAAACAACGTGTTATTCGTACATTTATTGTAGACGACACAGAGAAACAGTTATTTCCGATAGACTTTTATAAAGAGTCAGCAGATCTCGTAGACTTAGATATTTCAGTATCAGTGAATGGTTCGCGAAAAACACTAACGACTGATTACACATTGGAGACCGGTACAAAAAACAAATATGTTAAATTCAATAAAGCACTTGAAGTGAATGACCAGATAAGGATAGCAGGACACAGCAGTGCTGACAAGATCGTTGAGAAAGGGATATATGAAGTACCTGAAAATCTTTCAACCAACCCTCTTAATGAACAATTAGGTTCGTTCACTTTTGGACAGATTTTAAATCACGTTAGAGACATACTAGATAAAAATCAAGATGTCACAGGTGCGATACCGGGAGTTTCGAATCTACGTGATAAACCAGATGCGAGACTTAAAGGGGGTAGCATACACCAGCATGAAGGACCACTACTGCCGGCCATATTCAATCTAGTAGATCAAGAAGCAAACTTTGTCACTTCAGTTGATTACGTGTCCCAGGAATATGAAAAATGGTACAACGCATTTTTAACACACGCTGTTGGTACTGCATACGAAGGAGCACCGGCCGATAGGGTTGATCAGATCATAACAGCAATTACACCAGGTAGGAACAGTGCTTTCCCTTTCTACTACGAGGACATGGTAGGTTGGGGAGAAAATGTTTCAACTAGGTCATATACTGTGATGGGTGCATCACAGACAGAATACGCATTGGATTCACAACAAGATATCACAAAGTTAAGCAATAGGGCGGTATACGTATACCTCAACGATACACAATTATTACTAGGAACAGATTACACCTTCAGCACAACAGATGACAGTGTGAACATCACCAAGACACTAGCGGAGGATGACAAGATATTGATCAAAGATTACGCTGATACTACAGGCAGTTACATGCCACCGTCGCCGACTAAACTGGGAATGTATCCAAAGTTCACGCCAGAGACATTTACAGATACCACATACCTCACAGACACAGCAGTGATAAGAAAACATGATGGTTCCATAATCAAAGCATACGGAGACGAGCGTGATGCATTAATATTGGAACTTGAAAAAAGGATCTACAACAATATAAAAGTAAGTTACGATTCATCACTTATAGACATTGACGATGTTTTGCCTAGTGCTTTCGCCACAACGGAATACACCTTACAGGAAATAAATGATGTAATGGGACCAGACTTCTACCAATGGGCAGGACGTAACAATGTTCAGTACATAAACAACACAACATTCACGGAAGGATCTCCATTCACTTACAACTACGCAAGATCCAAAGGTAGATTGATAGGCGAAAATTTGCCAGGATACTGGAGAGGCATATACAAATATTTCTATGACACTGACGCACCACACTTAAGGCCTTGGGAGATGTTAGGCCATTCTGAAAAGCCAACAGATTGGGATTCCACATACGGCACTGCGCCATACACATCAGGCAACGACGTACTATGGAATGCAGTGGCAACAGAATCAGGCAGATACGGAAAACCTTTGATAAGGAACTACCTACCGGTTGATGCATCTGGTAACCTATTGGACCCATTGGCGGCAGGACTTGTCGATAACTTTGACATACCAGGAAGACAGAGCACTTGGAAGTTTGGAGATCAATCACCAGCAGAGACGGCATGGAGACGATCTAGCGCCTACCCATTCACCGTAACCAAGACTCTAGCACTTACAAAGCCGGCAATGTTTTTCTCAAACCTTTTTGATCCATCGAGGTTAACGACCAACGCCTCTGGTAATCAGATTTACACAGAAACAGGAACGAGAAAAGTGTTAGCCACAGCCAAGTACCATCTAGAAACCGAAAGCAACCTAGCAACTGGTATCACAACCAGATATCAGACAGCAGGTTATCAGCCCTACGTAGTAAACTACTTGGTATCAAGAAACTTAGATCCTAAGGCTTTTTACTATGATAAGATGAAGAATCTCCAAGTACAGTTGTCATATAAACTGGGCGGATTCACAGATAAAGATAACATAAAGATCCTTACAGACAGCGTGTCTCCTGGGTCAACGTCAGGATCTAAATTCATACCTGATGAGAACTACAAAATTTTATTCAGGACGTCGAATCCTGTTGACAGTTTCCAATATTCGGGTGTGTTGATCGAGAAGAATACCGACACAACAACAAAGACAGATGGTTCCACTGTGACAAACATCGGTGGATACAAGGTACTAGGGTACAGTACAACAAAGCCATACTTTAATTTCAACTATCCTATAAAAACCACAACAGCAAACGCAGTATCTGTCGAGGGATCAACTGTTGTTGAACAATATAAAAGATACCAAGAAACTACGCAGACCATTCCGTATGGTTATGTGTTCAACACAATACAGGACGTGGCAGATTTTTTATTTGGATATGGACACTATCTAGAAGATCAAGGTTTCAAGTTTGACAAGTTCTCAAACGAGTTGAAGGAAACACTTAACTGGGCGAACGCAGTTAGGGAATTCCTGTTCTGGACAACACAGGAGTGGACGCCAGGATCAGCAATAACCGTGTCACCAGCCGCCGATGGATTTGAACTGGACACAAACAACAGCATCGTAGGAAAACTTAGAAATTTAGCAGGAGACTACTCGTTATTGGATTCGGGAGGTAGGAAAATTGACATTAGCGAGATATCAACTAAACGAACAGGAAAAACATTCGACCTAGGAATTAAATCTGACACTGTTGGACTGTACAACATAGCATTGAATACAGTTCAGAAAGAACACATTTTACTATTTGACAACAAGACTGTGTTTGCTGATATTATATACGAACCATACACAGGTTTCAGACAGCAGAGATTGAAAATAGTTGGTTGGAAGACTGCCGACTGGAACGGAGACTACTACGCACCGGGTTTCGTGTTCGACGCCGCACAGGTAACGTACTGGACGGCCAACACAGATTACAGGATTGGTGACAGCGTTGAATACCAAGGCAAGTTCTATGTGGCAAAAATTAATCAAAACTCGGGTGACACTTTTGAGGCGACAAATTGGACACTCAAAGATGATAAACCAGCACCACAACTGATCCCCAACTTCGACTACAAGATCGCACAATTCAATGACTTCTATGAGTTGGAGACCAACAACTTCGACGAATCTCAACAGCAGTTGGCACAGAGATTGACTGGGTACCAGAGCAGGGACTACCTGGAGAACCTATTCGTTAACGATGTGTCACAGTACAAGTTCTACCAAGGTTACATTAGAGAGAAGGGTACTCAGAATGCGATAGACAAAATATTAAAAGCAAAATATGAGGAAGAGGACATTACGTTGGACTTGTTTCCAGAATGGATGATTCGTACCGGTAATTTTGGAAACACAGATTCCATAGAGAACATACAGATCACATTGAAAGATGACGAGATCACAGCAGACCCACAGAGTATTGAGTTGTTAGACACACCCAATGACACAGTGGAGTATGCTAGATCAGATGCTATATCCAAGGAAAACTTTTACTATAAGCCAGTTGAATACACTGCTTCAACTACTTTCAAAAGATTAGACTACACCAAAGAAGGTGTGAACAGAGACACCGCACAGATTTTCAAGACAGCAGGTTACCCACAACTACAACAAGTGCAACACACCGCGTTCAACATAGATGAAATTCTTAATTTGGACATGAATGCTATCACGGATAATGATTTAGTATGGGTAGCGAACAAGAGCAATCGCGATTGGGACGTTTTAAGAATCACTAGTGCTGGCATAAAGATAGCAAACTTAACACTTATAAACGATGCCTCGCAGTTGGAGATTACTTTTACAGATTCCCACAACTTGACGGCAGGTTCAAATACAACGCAGGCCGACTATTTTGGCATATCCAATAGTGAAGAAACAACACTGAACGGAGTGTACCAGGTTAGTGCAACACCAAGCCACAAGTCAGTGATTATAGATTACGATGGCAACGTGGGATTCATTCCGGCACTAGAAGACGGATCAACAGCAGACAGTTACGGAAACGTGTACAAGTTCGTTTCTGTGAGATTAGCATCGATGGACAATGTGAATGATTTGATAGGTTTTGAAAATTACACAGACAAAAACGATGCAATAGAACAACCAGGAGACAAGGTTTTCGCAGACACTGACAGTTCAGGACTGTGGCGTGTATACGAGAAACAAGATCCATACAACTCAACAGTTGTGCTTTCACCGGACACCGGCACAGCAGAACAGGAGTTTGGACATAGGATCGTGGCACGTAACGATGGAAGGACAGTCATAGCATCTGCCCCAGGTAAAGGACAAGGTGAGGTGCACTTCCTGTTTAGATCTTCGCCGGAATCGGGAACTAGTTTCCTTCCACAATTGACTGCATCAATGACCGACAACAATGACAACACCAGTAGGTTGGGAGATTCCCTTTCGATAAGCACTGACGAGAACTTTGTGGTTGCCGGTGCACCATATACAAATGCTATAGGCACTGATGGAAGCACAAGGTTCAATGACTCTGGATTGATAAAAATTTACATTTGGGATCCTAACACTTTCAAATACGGAATATTAAACACAGTAACTTCTCCAGTGGATGCCGCTTCGCAGAATTTTGGTTGGGCACATAAAATTTCAGAACCTGGCATAACGTCGGCAAGGACAACAGCAGACAAATACTTGTTTGTATCAGCACCGGGACACAGTAATGACACAGGTAGGGTATACATGTACACATGGGGAGTGGGTGCAGACGGTTCAACATATGACACTTGGACACAGGACTACACAATTGAAGCACCAGCGGGTGGTTCGGGTCAGAGATTTGGTCACAGGATACAGGCCAACGACAACGGAGACATATTAGCAGTCAGTTCATTGGCGCCAGGCAACGCAGGCAAGGTGGAGATATTCATAAAGACGTCACAGAGCAATGATGGAAGCACACAAAATTCTTTTGCACTGGCACAAACATTGACGGGTGTAGCGTCTGATGGTTCTAGTTTAAACACAGCGTTCGGTAAATCCATAGCAATGAGCAAAGACGGCACCACACTTATCATAGGTGCACCAGGCGTCGACAGCACTGTTAATATAGATGCAGGAGCAGTGTACTACTACAAATGGAACGCGGATGATTCGACTAACACATACACTCTACAACAGACCATAGGTGCGCCGGAATCCAGCACAAACATGAAGTTTGGTACAAGCCTTGATATCAATGATGACGGTACGAGGGTGATAATAGGTGCTGAAAATTTCTCTAGTTCGAGAGAAATGAAATTTGATTCTGGGGAGACCACATTTGATTTACAGGACACTGCAATAGTGGACAGCAACGTCCAATCTGGTGGAGCATTCACTGCCACAATGTACAACACTAAATTTGTTATTGACGACAGGATGACATCACAGAACATTTCTGGGAACGACGATTTTGGACGTGGTTTGTGCATGATTGATAACTCTGTGTTCGTTGGTGCACCAAAAGACGACGGTAACACAGGAGCAGATGGAAGCACGAAACTAGTGAATGATGGTACTGTGATGCATTATGATCTCACAGTGAATGGTGAGTACGCTTGGAAGAATCTAGTAACAGAAACACCTCTGATGGACACTGATAAACTGGGTAAAGTTTTTGAATTCAACAAGAAATCAAAACAGTTACAAGACTATTACGATCTATACGATCCAATTAAGGGTAGAATATTGGGCGTTGCAGACAGAGAAATTAACATAAAGACTGCTTGGGATCCAGCAACCTACAACGTTGCAGACAACCCAAACACCAAAACTGCATGGGCAGAGGATCACCTAGGTGAGGTATGGTGGGATTTGTCGACAGTGAAATGGCTTTGGTACGAACAAGACACACAAGAGTACAAAACCAACCACTGGGGGCAAACATTCCCTGGTTCAAGCATAGATATCTACGAATGGGTTGAGTCTAGGTTGTTGCCTAGTGAATGGAACAACAGAGTTGAAGGCACAGGATCTATAATTTCTGGTACATCATTGTATGGTGACGACTCACGGTATACCGTGGTGCAGAAGTATGATTCTAAACTAGATAGATTTGTACCTTACTATTATTACTGGGTAAAAGGCAAGACCAGCCTTCCGATGGAAAGCAATAGCGATAGTCATCCTCATATGCACAGGATGAACACTGTGGCTTATGTTGCAAACTTGATAACGAACCCAAGAGCGTTTGACATCAAATACTATTCTATCACAGATACGAACAAATTAATACTTAACAATATCAGAAATTTAACCAACGACGACATAGTGTTGAACGTGGACATCCGTACAAATGCATTCGAGGGTGACTCACACAGTGTCTGGAAGTTGGTCAGAGAGGGTGATGCTGACTACAAACCAGGACACCAAATCGAAACACGTTGGTGGGATTCATTGATAGGAAAAAACTCTGCAGGAGACATCGTGCCTGACTTAAATCTTCCACTGAACGAGAGATACGGAAATAACATAAGACCGAGACAGAGTTGGTATGTTGACAGATATAATGCACTGAAAGAAATCATAGACTATGCGAACAGTATCCTAACTAGACATCAACTAGTTGGACAGATTAATTTGTCAAATCTAGATTCAAAAGAACCCGAGCCTACAGCACAGAGTGGTGAATGGGATGCCTCTGTTGACACATACGCAGAACTGACTTATCTAAATACCGCAGATATTTCTGGAACTGTCAACTACTTGGTCAAAGCAGACGAGACAGCAAACAACTATTGGGCGATATACCAATGGGACGGAACCGAATTCACAAGGACAAAATTACAGACATATAATACCTCCGCTTATTGGAATTACAATGATTGGTACAAAACCGACGGCGATATGGTACACAGTGAGAATACTAAAATTGACAAACAGGTTACATACCAATACGAATTAGACACACTAGTACTTGCGGTTGGCAAACACGTGAAGGTAACAAGTGCAGACACAGGTGGTTGGAAATTGTTCATGAAGACTGCCACAGGGTGGGAAAACGTTGGAACTGAGAACGGAACCATTAGATTGAGTACGAAACTTTACGACTACAGCCAAGATGCATCTGGTTACGCTGGTGAGGACAATTTCGATGACAACTTCTTCGACCAGGAACCTAGTATAGAGACCAGAAAAATACTTACAGCATTAAGAGATGACCTATTCATTAATGATTTAGCCGGCGAATACAACACATTATTCTTCACTGGTTTGAGAAAGGTTTTATCTGAACAGACTTACGTTGACTGGATGTTCAAAACATCATTTATCAATGCTAAAAATAATGTTAGGGAGTTGGATCAAAGAAAGACTTACACTGCCGGTACCGACAGTTGGATAGAGAGTTACATAAACGAGGTTAAACCTTTCCACACAAAATTGAGGGAGTACCGATTGGGCTATGACAAGACGGAAACGCAGGACGGTATATACTCTGACTTCGACAATCCAACTTTCTATGATACCACAACAGGCAAGATAAGGAGTCTGAACGTTGACTCAGACTCGGACAAACTAACACAATATCCATGGCAGATGTGGAATGATTACCACAAGAAATACGTTCAGTCAATCACTGTGACGTCGGGTGGTTCGGGATATGAAATTGCACCAACAGTGACCATAATTGGAGGAACAACAGGTTCAACAGGACCATTCCAGATACAGGCCACAAGCAGTTCAGGTGCCACGAGCGGACAGTTCGGATATTATTATCCATTGTTCACAAGTGAGAAGCAGGCCGAGATATACGACACACAGAATTCAGGTTCAGGCACTACAAAATCTTACACATTTGATGGCCTGGACGGCACGTTCTATGGACCAACTGCATCAGTGAGAGAATCAGAGAGCGACAAGTCAGGCACATTCAAGATGTATGTCACACCTGCCACAACGGCGGCGACGGCCACTGCTATAATACAGGGCGGCTCCGTAACAAAAATAAATGTGACAGGCATAGGTGCAAACTACACCACAACACCTACTGTGATTTTATCAGGTGGTAAGAATGACGGTACCACGCCAACAGACACAGCCAAGGCATACGCTAATTTAAACAACGACCTAGTAAGAGACTTTGATACAACAATTAAATTTGACAGGATATCAAGCACATCTAGGGTCATTGACTGGACAGCATCAACGACGTACGCCTACAATGATCTATTGAGATATGACAACCAATTGTACAAAGTGACAAACGCATTCACTTCAAGCACGGACTTCGATGACAACATAGGAAGTGTCTACAAGGTGTACGGCGATGAAACAGGTTTGACAGCGGCGGACAGGACCAAAGGTTTCTACACGCCAGGATCTGGAATGCCAGGCAATGAACTTGATCAAGTGATGACCGGAGTTGACTATGGTGGCACAATGGTCACAGGATTACTATTCAATCAAGAAGCCGGTTGGGACAAATCCGGATTTTATAGTTTCCCATTTGACAACTATGGAGAATCAAGGATCAAGGCCTTCAGGGCAGATGGTTCAACGGCGGTTTACACATTTGACACAGCACCAGCAAGTAGCGAAGTGTATCAAGTGTATCTTACACAAGACGACAGCACAAGGAAAAAATTATCAGACGTGATCAGGGGTGACGGTTCTACTGTGTCATTCACTATCAGTGAGACTCCAGAAGCAAACGCTTTGGTTGAGTTCATTCCATTCGATGATGACGGTGTTTTGACACCAACAGATGACAGAACGCTAGACACATTGGTTAAAGGTGGCCTATTCACATCAGCGTTAGGACACGCACCTAGTGACATCATAACAGATGGTGACGGATTTGTCACACCAGACACAAGTTACGCACCAGAAGAGGTCGTGCCTGGCCAGTTGTTTGACACACTAGACATAAAAGTTTACACATCACCAGAATCAGGTGTGCCATTCATCAGTGAGATGAATCACCTAGGTAACGGTAGCACCACAACATACAGCATTGGAGACTATCCAGGCACGTTAGGTTCAGTCACAGTCAGTGTGGATGGTGTTGTACAGAAACTGACAACCAACTATTCAATCAATGTTGCAAACAAAACAATTACATTTACATCTGCACCGGCAAACAACAGCAAAATATCAACAAAAGTTTTTGCAATATCAGGTGAGAACTACAGGGTACTAAACACTTTCACAGGAGACGGAAGCACTAGCACATATTTGACATCTACAAGGGGAGAGTTCAATCTAGATTCAACATCATCTGACTTGTACGTCACAATAGATGGTGTGCCAACAACAGCGTACACTACCAGCACCACTGCAAACACAATCACTGTTGTTTTCAGTTCGGCTCCAGCCGCGGGTGCTTACATACAGATAGCAGGTTTCAACAAGTCGACGACGTCAACAAGAAGTTATGCAAGTGTGAGGAATCAAACTATTACTTACGATGGTTCGACTAACAGACACACATTGACTTATCCACCAGGATCAATAGGACCATTCTCTGGTCTAACACTTGTTGAAGTGAACGGAAGAATGCTACGTGGCCCGGACAACACCTACTATGTTGGCGACGGAAGCACATACACATATGGTGTTGTATCTGGATTAGAGGATGATTCAACGGTTGACCCGGCAAAAACAATCACAAGTGCAAGTCAGGTGGAAGTTTATGTCAATGGCACAAAGAAAGATCTAAACACTCACTACACAGTGGACATAGGCAACAATAACATAGAATTTGTGACAGCATCTGTTCCAACAACAACAGATGTGATCTGTATATCAACATTGGTAGATAATCAGTACTTCAATGAAGGAAATGATTTAGTATTGAAACCGAGTGCTATCACATCGCCATATAGTTTGAGTTCTGGTGATGTTATAAGTGTCACAACATTTAACAATGCACTTGGAATGAAACAGCGAAGGGAAGTGTTGGAAGGAAGATCGGGCGGTGTGTTCAAATTAAGATTTGATATCTTACATGCAGGTTACACTTTCGTTTGGTTGAACGGAGAGCAGTTGGTACAAGGTTCTGACTACACGGCTAGTGGCAACACTATCACAGTAGTTGGAAAAACTATCACTTCATCAGATAGATTAGATGTGATGTATTTTGCACTCGAATCTGCCACAGGTGCTACAGGATTTAGGATTTTTAAAGATATGTTGAACAGGACTTTCTACAAACGTATTTCTAAAACTTCAACTACAAAATTAACTATAGACATGACAGAGGGAACACAAACCATCACGGTTGCAGATGCAAGTGTGTTGCCAACTCCGGACATAGCAAGTAATACTCCAGGAGTCATATTCATAGACAAAGAGAGAATAGAATACTTTACAAAATCAGGAAACACGTTGGGACAACTAAGACGTGGAACACTTGGAACAGGAATTAAGGAGCATGGATCAGGCAC
>CENJ01017006.1_pt1 | contig 21564 bp, 17 predicted proteins | sample 356161 | NCBI WGS metagenome assembly CENJ01 (sample SAMEA2619531, study PRJEB7988) | marine metagenome | biome: marine biome (ENVO:00000447); feature: surface water layer (ENVO:00002042); material: "saline water (ENVO:00002010), including plankton (ENVO:xxxxxxxx)" | depth 5 m
GACCAAGGCATTATGTTTGGCTACGCTTGTCGGGAAACCCCAGAGTTAATGCCACTACCTATTGCTTTAGCCCATCAGCTGACACGCAAACATCAAGCTTTGCGCCAAGATAGAAGTCTTGGGTTAAGACCAGACGCCAAATCTCAAGTGGCCGTTGAATATAATGATAACTATCAGCCGCAAAGAATTGATTCCATTGTTTTTTCTAGCCAGCACGACCCAGACCTATCATTAAAACAACTGCGCGAACTTATACGAGAAAAAATCATCCACAAAACATTACCGCAAGATTTTATCGATAACAAAACCAAATTTTTTATTAATCCAGCTGGACGTTTTGAGATAGGTGGTCCAGTGGGTGATTGTGGTTTAACTGGCCGTAAAGTCATTGTCGATACTTATGGCGGTATGGCGCGTCATGGGGGTGGTGCTTTTTCTGGCAAAGATCCATCCAAAGTTGATCGCTCAGCTGCATATGCCTTGAGACAAGTTGCTAAATCTTTAGTGGCAGCAGATCTTTGTGATTACTGTGAAATTCAAGCATCTTATGCTATTGGAGTGGCTGAACCAACCTCCATTTTTATCAATACATTTGAATCGGAAAGGGTTACGATGAAAGAACTTGCACAGTTGGTGGCATCAAATTTTGACCTAACGCCATCAGGCATAATCACTAAGCTACACTTGTTAGAGCCAAATTACTTAAATACAGCATCGTATGGGCATTTTGGCAGAGAGGATAAAAACTTTACCTGGGAAGAAGTAAAAGAATTATGAAAATATCAGTTGTAAGTGGTGGATTTGATCCTATTCACTCTGGTCATATCGCCTACCTCAATGCTGCAAAAGAGCAGGGCGACATATTGATTGTCGCTCTCAACTCTGATGCTTGGTTGACAAACAAAAAAGGGCAACCTTTTATGAGTTTTGAAGAAAGGAAAACGATCTTAGAAAATCTTTCTTCTGTTGATGAAGTCATAGATTTTGCAGATGATGAGCTTGGTAGCTGCATCAATGCTTTGGTAGCAATTAAACAAAAATACCCACAGGAGCAAATCATCTTTTGCAATGGTGGTGATCGAAATTATTCCAATATCCCAGAAATGAGCGTGTCTGGCATTAAGTTTAAATTCAGCATTGGTGGAGAAGACAAAAAGAATTCTAGTAGTTGGATTTTAAAAAACTGGCAAGGTGATGCAGAAGATAGGGTCTGGGGTAAGTTTTTTAATTTATACCAAGACAAGAAAATGAAACTCAAAGAACTAATCATTGATTCTCAGAAAGGAATGAGTTTGCAACGCCATTTTAAAAGAGATGAAATATGGTTTGTTTCAAAAGGGGAATGTAAGGTAAAATTTAAGGCCGTTGGCGATAATGAATTTCATGAGTATCATCTAAAGCTACATGATGTGTTCAAAGTATCCCAAGAAGATTGGCATCAGATCTTCAACCCTTTTGGTGAGGAATGCAGAATTATTGAAATTCAATACGGTGACGAGACTTCTGAAGAAGATATTGAGAGATTAGAATTTTATCAAGGAAATAATGAATAATGACTACAAAGTAAAAGATATATCTCTGGCGGAGTTTGGTCGCCAAGAAATCCTGCTTGCGCAAGATGAGATGCCAGCTTTGATGCAGTTAAGAGACAATTACCGTGATGAGCAGCCGCTCAAAGGTGCCAAAATCATGGGTTGCATCCATATGACAATACAAACAGCTGTATTGATTGAAACTCTCATTGATTTAGGTGCTGAAGTCAGATGGTCATCATGTAACATCTTCTCAACACAAGACCATGCAGCAGCAGCAATCGCAGCTAAAGGCATTCCTGTGTTTGCATGGAAAGGAGAAACAGAAGAAGAGTATGAGTGGTGTTTGGATCAAACCATCAACAAAGATGGTAAACCTTGGGATGCCAATATGATTCTTGATGATGGCGGCGACTTAACAATTAAAGTTCATAAAGAATATCCAGAAATGCTAGAGCACATACATGGTATTTCTGAAGAGACCACTACAGGTGTTAAAAGGCTCAAAGAGATGCTTTCCAAAGGTGAGCTAAAAGTTCCAGCAATCAATGTTAACGACTCAATAACAAAATCGAAAAATGATAATAAGTATGGCTGCCGACATGGACTTGATGATGCTATCAAACGTGGTACAGATATGTTGCTCTCAGGAAAGAAAGCTTTAGTGATTGGTTATGGCGATGTTGGTAAAGGTTCAGCAGAATCATTAATGCAGCAAAAAATGATTGTTGATGTAACAGAAATTGACCCAATATGCGCCATGCAAGCCTGTTTTGATGGGTATTCAGTTGTTTCGGCCTATAAAGATGGAGATATAGATGGTAATGGACATAATTTGGATGCAGAACTTTTAAAAAAATACGATCTTGTCGTCACAACAACAGGAAATATAAATGTTTTAGATAAGTTTATGCTGGATGCACTGCGATCTGGTTGTGTAGTTTGTAATATTGGTCATTTTGATAACGAAATTGATGTGAAATTCCTAAAAACATTTGATTGGTATGAAGTGAAGCCTGGTGTTCATAAGGTTATCAAACCAAATGGTGATTATTTATTGCTTTTGGGCGAGGGCCGTTTGGTTAATTTAGCATTAGCAACAGGCCACCCAAGCAGAGTTATGGATGGTTCTTTCTGTAATCAGGTTTTAGCTCAAATTATGCTATTTAAGGATGGTTTTGCAAATAAGCCAGAAGTTGATAAGAAGTTATATGTTAGAGTCTTGCCAAAAAAATTAGACGAAGAAGTGGCATCTCTAATGGTTAAGGGTTTTGGAGGAACACTAACCAAACTTACAAAACAACAGCAAGACTATATATCTGTTGAAGGAGATGGCCCGTTTAAAGGTGATTCTTATAGCTATTAGTTTAAAATAGAAAACTCAGGCTGAGTGGCAGAGTGGTTATGCAGCGGACTGCAACTCCGTGTACATCGGTTCGATTCCGTTCTCAGCCTCCATTATTATGAGAGTTTTTGTTACAGGTTCTTCAGGTTTCATTGGCTATCATTTAGTTAAAAAGTTGCTGAATGATGGTTATGAGGTTGTGGGAATAGATGATCATAACGATTATTACAATCCAGCGTTAAAACTTAAAAGACTTTCTTTGCTAAATTCAAATAACTATACATTTTATGAAACGGACATTAATAATGTCCATACAATTTCAGAAAATTTTGATTTAGCTATAAACTTAGCTGCTCAGGCTGGAGTTAGGGTATCAAAAGAAAAAGAGTATTTATATAAGCATTCAAATATTGATGGTTTTAAGTCATTTTGCAATTTTTGCAAAATCAATAAAATCAATAAGATTATATATGCATCAAGCAGTTCAGTGTATTCAGACATCGATGAAGGCAAATTTTGTGAGGCATCAACCCCACTTAAACCTAAATCAAAATATGGTGAATCAAAACTTTTAAATGAAATTTATGCATCTAATTTTATTAAATCATATGATGCGTCAATGATAGGTCTAAGGTTTTTTTCAGTTTATGGGCCATTTGGTAGGCCTGACATGGCTTATTATGCTTTTTCTAAAGCTATAAAAAACAACGAAATAATTAACCTCAATAATAACGGCAATATGTATAGGGATATGACTTTCATAGATGACATTATTGATGGAATTTTTGGGGTAATTGATTACGTTTCAAACATAAAAAGCAAGAATGAAATCTTTAATTTAGGCAATGATACACCTATTAAGACAAGCGACTTGTTGAATAGAATTGAGCAAATAATTGGTAAAAAGGCATTAATTAACCTTCATAAAACAGAAAATGAAGCATTTAAAACTCATGCTGATATTACTAAAGCAAAAAATTTATTAGGATATGATCCTAGAGTTTGTTTTGATGAAGGTATTGAAAGGTTTTTAAAGTGGCACAGGAATTATGAGAATTTATAAAAAATTAAAATTAGGAATTGTTGGTCATGGTTTTGTGGGGAAGGCTACTGATTGGGGATTCAATAAAAGAATTAGTAAATTTATTGTGGATCCTTTGCTCAATACCAGTGTTAGTGATTTAAAAGATTTTAAACCAGAATTAGTATTTATTTGTGTGCCAACACCAATGGGCGATGATGGCAGTCAAGATTCATCAATTATTGAAGAGGTTATTAAAGAACTGATCATATATTGCCCAAATGCCATTAAAGTTGTGAAAAGCACAGTTTTGCCCTCTATACTTGATAAGTTGCATAAATTAGATTCAAAATTAATCTATAACCCAGAATTTTTAAGAGAAAAACATGCGAACACGGATTTTGTAAACTCTGATATGATTATTTTTGGTGGTGATAGAAATATCTCATCGCAAGTTTCAAATGCTTACCTAAGACACTCAAGATGCAAAACAAAAGAGCATATTTTCACAGATCTCAAGACAGCATCTTTGGTTAAATATTCTATAAATACTTTCTTAGCTTCAAAGGTGATATTTTTTAATGAGCTGCATTCAATTTATGAAAAACTCGATGGAAATGATAGTTGGGAATCAGTAGTGAATATAATTTCTCGCGACAATAGAATAGGTGAAAGTCACATGGATGTCCCTGGTCATGATGGCAGGAAAGGTTTCGGGGGCGCATGTTTCCCAAAAGATTCAAAAGCTTTGCTGGAGTATGCAAAAAAACAAAATATTGAGCTTTCAGTGCTGAAGTCAGTGGTTTCTAAAAATAATAAAATACGAAAAAAGTATGAAAGCTTGTCAGAAAGAGAGAAAGAGCAAAATGTATCTTTTGATTAGATATAGCCAGAAAGGAAGGCTACACGCCTCCAGCCAAATAGCGTATCCTCACCAAAAGCTGTTTTTAGCAGAATGCGCGAGTATTCTTTAAAGTCTTCACTCGACATATATTTCTGCATGAGCAATATGTCTTGGTAGTTAATCATACCTCTGTAAACTGCATCTAATTTTAAAATTCCACAACCCATCATATAGTTAAATCCATGATTCTGATGTATTTGAGACCCTCTAGCAAAACTCGATAAGAGTTGAGAGGTAGATAACTCTCTAATGATATTGTGGTTTAAAGTAACATTATTATCTTCAAGGAACTTAAAGTATTCATCAAGGGTAAAAACGCCGTTTGGATTTAATTCATTAAGTTCAGCCTCAAGATCAATATTATCTGAATAGAAAGATGATTTTGAAAGAATATAGTGCATTACTTCTTTGTGAATGCTGTTTATTGTTGGAGTTGGCCATCCCTCTTTTCTGCTCTTTCGTGAATAATTATTAAAGTTTTTCCAAATATAATCATTGCTATCTATAAATTTTTGGAAACTCTCAACACTATATAGAACATTCATCTTTTCTGATGAGCTCAAACACTTCTTAATTATTTTTGATAAGCCCATTTCACCCTTTTTAATTACCTTTGGTCTCATATCACTTAGTGAGTAACTATTCCAATATTTTTGAAATTTTGGATTTTCTACTATCTCTTTTGAGAAGTTAATGCAAAAAGAACCTAAATGATGTTCAATTTCGAAGTTTTCAGTAGCTCCAATAACCTCATAATTCTCCGATGACATTGCATCAATAAAATTTGATAGATTACTGTAACTATAAAATACACTATCATTTAACATTAAAACTGATGAAGATCTTTCACTTTTGTCTAACATTGAGAATATGTGCTGAAATCCTTTTTTATAACTACCAAAATCTCTTCCAAAATTATATCTCTCGATATAACAATCAAAAAAATTCTTGTGGCTTTCTGATAATTTAAGCGTATTTACACCGATAACATAAAAATTTTTTTCACGAAGTGTTTTAATAAGGTTTTGTATATCATTCCTAAGCATACCTTTTTTAAATAAGGCTATCAAAGCTATTTTGCTGCCAGAAAATTCAGAGTTTTTAAGGAATTTTGTTTTTGAGAAAAGCCAAAAAAAATAGTTCTTTATAGACAATAAATTAAGATAAAATATCACAGATGGGAGTTGTAATCGGTTAAAAATTGCTCTAAAAAAATCTTTCATAATTATTCAAATAATTTAGCTTCTTGAAGTTTGCTTGCTGCAGCGTCCTTATCGCTAAGTATAGGATTATCTATTTTCCAGTCAATCTCTAATTTTTTATCATTCCAGATTATAGAGCCTTCACTTTCTTTGTTGTAATAATTGGTCGTTTTATATAAAAAATGCGCAGATTCCGATAAAACTACAAAACCATGACCAAAACCTTCAGGAACCCAAAACTGTTTTTTATTTTCTCCACTCAGTATCACCCCTGTCCATATTCCAAAACTGTCTGAGGATCTACGGAGATCAACTGCTATATCATATACCTCTCCCTCTAGCACCCTAACTAGCTTTCCTTGAGCATGAGGAGGAAGCTGATAATGAATTCCTCTAAGCGTATTTTTGGTTGAAAATGAATGATTGTCTTGCACAAAATTAATATCTTTTCCAATTGCTTGGTTAAATCTTTTGCTATTGAAACTTTCAAAAAAGTATCCTCTTTCATCACTAAAGATTGAAGGTTCGATTATTTTTACTTCTTTTAATTTTGTATCTATTACGTTCATATTAGAGATTTTATGTAGTCTGAATAACTACCTTTTTGATTCTTAAAAAGATCATATAGTGTTTCTTTTTCAATAAATCCGTTTTCGAGAGCAATTTCTTCTGGACAGCATATTTTTGTTCCCTGTCTTTTTTCTAGGGCGTATATAAAACTTGAAGCTTCCATCATCGATTCTGGGGTACCGGTATCTAACCATGCATATCCTTTGCTCATAATGGAGACATCTAAATTGCCTTCCTCAAGGTACAAGCGATTTAAATCTGTAATCTCTAGCTCTCCTCTTGGAGATGGTTTGAGGGATTTTGCTTTTTCACATACAGTTTCGTCATAAAAGTAAAGTCCTGTAACCGCAAAATTTGATTTTGGTTTTATTGGTTTTTCTTCGATTGAAAGAGCTTTAAACTTCTCATCAAATTCTACAACACCAAATCTTTCTGGATCGTTAACTCTATATGCAAATACAGTAGAGTTGTTGCTCTCATTTGCAGTTTTTAAAAGGCAATCTAAGCCAGAGCCATAAAAAATGTTATCTCCCAGAACGAGTGCAGTTTTAGAGTTATCAATAAATTTCTCACCGATTATGAAAGCTTCTGAAAGCCCCTTGGGCTCATATTGAATTTCATACGAAAGATTTATACCAAAACGGCTACCATCTCCTAACAAAGTTTTAAATAATGGGATATGCTCAGGTGTAGATATTATTAAGATGTTTTTAATTTTTGCTTCAATTAAAGTAGATAATGGATAGTAAATTAATGGTTTATCATATATTGGAACAAGTTGCTTAGATATTGGAATAGTAACTGGGTGCAGTCGTGTCCCAGACCCTCCTGCTAGAATTATCCCTTTTCTATCCATTTTTTAATTCCTCATCTAGAAAGTGTTCCAAATATACATCCCAATTTTTAATATAATTGCTATATAGATTGTTTATTTTCTTATTATCTAAAACCGAATACATTGGTCTTTTAGCTACTGTTTTAAATTCATTGCTGCTGCATTGTAAAACACGATTAGTTTTTGTTGGTAATCCTGCTTCTTGCATATAATTGAATATGTGGCTTGCAACCTCATACCATGTACAACTACTGTTTGGGACTAAATTATATATTCCATAGCTATTTGACTTATTGTTTAAATAATCTGCAATAAAAAACTCTGTTATTTCTGATAAAAATGCTGTTGAAGTTGGGATTCCTTTTTGGTCGGCAACAACTGATACTTCATCATTTTTTTGGAAAAGTTTAATCATAGTTTTTGGAAAATTATTTCCGTAAACTCCATAAACCCAACTTGTTCTAAAAATGTAGCATTTTTCAGTATTGTCTAATATAGATTTCTCTCCTAATAACTTGCTGTGCCCATAAGCATTGATTGGAGTTGGTTCATCATTTTCCTTATAGGGAGTAGAACTTAAACCGTTGAAAACATAATCAGTTGAATAATGCACTAACAGTGCATCTAATTCTTTGCATGTTCTAGCTAATTGTGCCAGCGAGTACCCATTTATTTCATTTGCTAGTTTTACATTTTCTTCTGCATCATCTACCTTTGTATATGCTGAGCAGTTAATCACAATCTGAGGTTCTTCATCCAGAAGATAGTCAATCAATTTATTTGTATCAGTTATATCGCATTCCTCTTTCCTGAGGGGGGTAATGTTAAATTTTCGAAAATTAAGGCTTATTTCTTTCCCTAACTGTCCATTAGCGCCCAAAAGCAAAATCTTATTTGACATCTAAATTTTTCAACCAGTTTAAATTAGCTAGGTACCAAGCTATTGTTTTATTAATACCGGAAGTGAAGCTTTCCTTGGGGAACCATTTAATCTCTTCTTCTATCTTCTTTGGATTAATACTATATCTAAAATCATGTCCTAATCTATCTTCAACGTATTCAATTAAATCGGAATATGACGATATATCAAGCTTTATTCCATTGTAAGGAGATGGTTCGATAACGGGGCACATTTCATCAAGTAATTCACAAATTGTTTTTACTATCTCAATGTTTGTAATCTCATTTTTCCCGCCAACATTATAAGTTTCACCAAATTTGCCTTCGTGTATAATTTTGTAAATTGCTTCGCAATGATCATCTACATATAGCCAGTCACGAATGTTTTCTCCACTACCATAGATCGGTATTAATTTGCCTTGTAGTGCTGACTTTATTATCACTGGTATAAGTTTTTCTGGAAACTGATTAGGCCCATAATTATTCGAACAGTTTGAGGTAGTTGTATTTAGGCCAAAGGTATGGTGCCAGGCTCTAACTAAATGGTCTGATCCAGCTTTTGATGCAGAATAAGGGCTATTAGGCATATATTGATTTTCTTCTGTAAAAGCAGGCTCCTCTACTGAAAGAGAGCCATAGACTTCATCTGTTGAAACATGGTGAAAATGAAAGTGTTTTTTATTCTTTGCATAAGACAGAGAGTGATTTAACAAGTTTAATGTACCGTTTACATTTGTTTCAACAAAACTATTTGGGTTCAATATAGATCTATCAACATGACTTTCTGCAGCAAAATGAACTAAACAATCAATATTATGATCTTCTAAGATTGTAGCAACTGCATCATCTTTAATAGATTTATTGTAGAAATAAAGCTTCTCATTTCCCCTTTCTTCTGCCAAGTTATCTTCGCAACTACCCTCAGATAAATTATCAATATTTACTATGGATACTACTTCATCTTGTTTTAGCATGAACTTAATAAAGTTTGAGCCAATGAAACCCATCCCTCCAGTAACTAAGAAGTTTTTATAATTTTTTCTCATATTTTTTTTACTACTACAGCTAAAAAAAGCATAAAGTTAGAAATGGTCTGTTGCCTATAAATATTTAATTTAAAAAAATAAATTATTCTTTCAAAAAGATTTCCATTATGTATTTTTTTTACAAACAATTCTATTAAATTTAAGGAATTGTCTGGTAATTTGTATTCAGATAGAATTTCATTATTTCTTTTAACCCAGTTACGAAAGTCGCCTTGAAATAGCAAATTTAATCGCTTTAACCTTGCCATTAAGCTTTGGTTTGGTCCGATCTGATTTTTGTGATGCCAACGATATAACACTTGAGGAAAAGAGGTGTAAATTACCTTCCCATTGTGTGCAGTAACAATAATATATGCGAGCCAATCATGTGCCGGTATCATGCTGCTATCAACTTGATTAAGAAGTTTTTTAGTTTCTAGATTAAAGCACATAGTATTGCCCCCTGATATGCTCTGTACAAGGGCATTATTTAAGGTAGGTTTTTTTAAAAATAAAGGAGATTGACCAATCTTTTTATCGTTTTCATCAATGAGAGTAGTTCTACCACAAAATAATGCTGGAATATTTTTATAATCACTCAAAGCTAGAATTGAATTTTTAATTTTATCTCTCATCCAAATATCATCTTGATCACAAAAAAAGTAGTAATCATAAATATCAGGCACCTTTTTTAAAGTTTCTATAAAGTTTTTATTTGAACAGCCAAATTTACGGGTAGTGATGTGCATTGCACCAGATTTATGCATTTTCTTGAATGATTTCAAAATTTCAAGTGTTTTATCAGAGGAGCCATCATCATTTATGTACAAATCAAATTTTGAATCAGTCTGTTTAAACAAAGAAATGAGCTGTTTTTCTAAAAATATAGAGCCATCCTTCGTGCATAAAACTATGGCTTTATTGTTGGACATGTTAATTTAATGAGGTTTTTTACAATTATAATACATACGATGAAAAGATATGCGCCTAATCTAAACGAAACACCCTATAAAAAAATTCTACGGTCAATTTCTTCCCTGGTATCAAGAGATATTAAAGTTCGTGATTCAGATATTCTTCTTGGCTTATTTGTTACATTCCTTAAACCATTATTTTTTTTAGGAGTAATTGTTGGAGCAGTGACGCTAGGTTTAAGAGGGATACAGGCTGAATCAACAGCAATAAGTTTTTTATTTCCACTTCTTTTTTGGTTTTATTTTAACGATGCCGCTATGAAAGTTAATCTTCTGGACACGCAAGATCAGCTTAGAGCACTTCCAAATATACAGCCTATAACTATGATGTTAGGAGTTGTGCTTAGCGAATTTGTGATAAATGCAGTCATGCTTGCATTTGTTTTCGTAATCCTCTTTTTTTTACAAATTAAAATAAATTTTTTCATCACATTGATACTATTTTTGCTAACAACGTTGTTTACTTTTGCTTACATTTACGCTGTTTCTTTGATTGTTTATCAAAATCAAGTTCTAATAAAATTTCACGATATTTTCCTTAGGATTCTGTTCTTTACGTCTTCAGTTGTGGTGCCATTATCTATACTGCCAATTAACGTGCAGCAATACCTCTATCTAAATCCTCTTTGCCACATTATGGATCTATCAAGAGTTTATAATCTTGAAACTGCCAACACCCTAACATCATTCGGTTACGTTCAAAGCTCAATTTTTATTTTGCTTATTATTGGAACAGTCTTATATAAGTTCAGATTAATGAGATAATGAGTAAGAAATATATCAAACTAAAAAGTTTTTCAAAAATTTTCTATTCTGCATCGAATAAGAGGAATGTTTTATTCCAAGACCAAGATATTGTTTTTGAGAGTGGAAGAAATATAGGTCTTTTAGGAATGAATGGGTGTGGAAAAACAACTTTGTTGAAAATAATTTCTAAATCTGAATCACTTTCTAAAGGTGTGCTTGATTCAAACGCATCAATATCGTGGCCTATAGGAATATATGCTGGATTAGATCCATTTTTAACTGGAAGACAGAATATTGTTTTTGTCTCAAACTTACTAGGCATTAAAGACATAGATGAGCTTATTTATGAGGTTGCAACTCAAGCTGAACTTGAAGAATCAATGGATTTGCAAGTTAGATACTATTCATCCGGCATGTTCTCTAGATTAAGTTTTTTTCTATGTATGCTTATAGAATTTGATTTTTACCTGATTGATGAAGTAACAAGTGTTGGTGATTTCAAATTTCAGGAAAAATCTTCACAACTTTTAAATGAAGTATCGAAAAAATCTACCATCATCCTTACTTCACATAATCCAGAAAATATACGAGCTAATTGTGATATAGCATGTGTAATAAAAAATGGTATCATCTCAAGGATGTATGAAGTAGATGAGGCAATACATATTTATAATACGCAGTAAAGATGAAATATTTATCTGAATTTCAAAACTTTTGGAAAAATAATAAAATCTTAAGTTTATGTCTTTTGATTACTTTTGTTTTCTTTTTTCATAATGCATTGGTTGTATCTAAAACTTACTCCTCAACATCAATTATTGCAATCAAAGATAATAACCAAGGTCTTAATGCATCATCACTTTTTTCATTAATATCAGTGCCTCCAGCAGCACTTCAACAACTTCAGGAGTTCTTAGAATCGGAAGAGGCAAGCAATATCCTTCAAAGCGAATTTAATGTTAAAGAAGCATTTACTTCAAATGATATAGATATTTTTTCTAAGTTTAATAGCTTTGGCATAAGTGAAATACTCTTTAATCAAAGCTTAAGCAGATACATTCAAAACAAGCTCACAGTGACAATTAATAGAGAAGCTAATACGATAGAAATTACTACCATGGCATTCAGTCCTGCTGTAGCGAAGAGGCTCAATTTGGCACTAATCTCAATAGCTAATTATTATTTTACAAGAAAGAAAAACATCTCAGCGCAGATTACAAAAATAAATCAAGAGTGTGAATATTTGCTTTCGAAGTCTAATATTAATGAAGTTTCTCTAGATTCATTTACAAATAAAAGCCTACAGGAGGCTGATACTGTTGAAACAGCCAATGAGTTGCTTCTTGCACATGCTGCAAGCATGGCTGAAAGATGCAAAGATCTTGTGAATTCTTTACCAAGGGGTGGATCAGTAAATAAGCCAGTATTTGTTGATAATTTATCAGTTGAGAATGCCAGAGCATCATTAAGAAGCATATTTAGAAATTCCGTTGATTTGCTAACAAACAGCGATAACTTAGTAATAGTATCAGAACCACAAACACCAGAACTGCATGATGATAAAGGTATTATGCTTAAAAGTTTAATATTATTTGTAACATTGGTCTTAAGCTTTTTCTCCTTAGAAACGCTAAGAAAAATATTATTTGATTTTAAATAAATATTAGCCCGGGTGGTGAAATTGGTAGACACAAGGGACTTAAAATCCCTCGGAGGAAACTCCGTGCCGGTTCAAGTCCGGCCCCGGGCACCAATTGTTCAAATATTTAAATAAAATATATAATTATTAAAATTAGAATACCTTATGAATAAACTTTTTATAGCTCTTTTAGCCTTTGCACTAAATATTTCTTCTCAGCAAGTAGATCTTTCAAATTTAAATTTAACAAAAGAAAACTTGGCTTTGTTTGAATCTCTCCCAGATAATGTTAAACAAAGGATTTATCAGGAATACACGCAACTTGGACTTCAGCAACAAGATATAGCGCCCCCAAGAAATGTAGTGCAAGAAACTACTTTAGTGAAAACTTCACAAGCTAACAATGTAAGTAAATTTGGTTATGATTTCTTTGATAGCATACCTACAACGTCTACACCAATTACAGATGTTCCAATTCCAAATGAATATATCCTAGGTGCAGGCGATATTTTAGAGATTTTTCTTAAAGGAGATACAAACCAATCATTTAGATTGAGCGTAAGTAGAAAAGGGAGTATTAATTTTCCTCAAATTGGTGAGATTTTTATTGATGGCTTATCACTGGCTGACGCTAAAGAAAAGATAAATCTTCTAATTTCCGAGGTTTATCTCTCTACAGAGGCAATTATTAATATTGCTGAGACAAAATTTATTCAAGTCTATGTTCTTGGAGCTGTCAAAAATCCTGGTTCATTTCTCGTAAACCCATTTACCACAGTTTCAAATATGATTGCGTTAGCAGGAGGCATTAGAAATTATGGTTCTCTCAGAAACATAAAATTAAGAGGAAAAAGTGGAGAGAAAAACTATGATTTGTATGATTTGCTTATAATGGGCGAAAGAACTGACGACTTTACATTACGTTCAGGAGATACAATTTTTGTTCCATCATCAGATAAATTTGTAGAAATAAGTGGTGCAGTAAATAGGCCTTCAATCTATGAAATCTCTGAAAAGGACACCTTGGAAGATTTAATAAGATTTTCTCAAGGTTTTATGCCTTACGCAAATCAAGAAAATCTTCAAATTACTTTTATTGATAATGATAAATTAAATACTGAAAATTTTTCACTAAAAGATAAGCCAGTAATTAAAAATGCACAAAAGATTTTCGTAAGTGCTAAAAATCCGTATTTTGAGAAAGATGTTTTCATTAATGGTGCAGTAATTAGGCCTGGTCCTGTAGAAATTAATGGTGAAACAAGCTTAGTATCTTTGCTTGATAATGTAGCTTTAAGTGAGGATGTTTACCCCTTCTTTAGTCTTATAAAAAGTTATAATCCAAAAAAATATTCTTATGAACTAAAGTCCTTCTCAATTACTGACATTGGAAGTTACGAAGATATTATGGTTTATCCTGGCTCTGAAATTTTTATTCTATCAAATAAGGATGTTGAGCTAAGAAACAGAGGAACGCTATTTTTTCTTGATCCACAATTAACACCATTTATTGATTTGCATAACGTATCAGTATCAGGCTTATTTAAAAAAACAGGCAATTTCCCAGTTTTTGGGAGCTACCCTTTAAGTTCTTTAGTTGATTATGTTGGTGGGATTTTGCCAACTGCAGAAAAGCCAAGAATTGAGTTTATCACTCCTTTTAATAATTTATCGCTTATTAATCCAGATCTTGATGAAGTCTTTAATGATGAGTATTTGGGATCTTATCTGTTCGTCAATGGAAAAAATAGTGAAATAGTTAATGTATCAATTGAAGGAGAAGTAAAAAATCCAGGAACTTACGCAATGTTGCCCGGGTCTACCTTGCAAGATCTATATAAAAAGGCTGGTGGGTTAAAATCATCAGCTTCAACAAAATCTATAGCTTTGACAAGAGAATCTATAAGGCTAAGGGAGCAAAGAGCGATAAATGTTGCTAGAGAGAATCTTATAAAAGGACTGGTGGATAATATTGCCAATGTTGCAAGTCAAAATGTTAATGCAGTAAATGGTGAACTTATATCTTTGCTTACTTTAGCATACTCAGTAAGTCCTTCAGGCAGGTTAGCAGGTGATTTAGCTCCAGACACTGATGTAGCTAATGATCTTGTTCTCAATAATGGGGACGTCGTTAAAGTATTTACAAAACCTCAAACTATTTCAATTGCAGGTGAGGTTAACTCTCCACTGACAGTTTATTTTGATAAAAAATATAGTTTTAAAGACTATTTGAAACTTGCAGGTGGTTACACTGACTCGTCAGACAAAGGGAGAATATATATTATAAAATCTGATGGAACTGCATTAACGCCCGATCAATCTCTATTTGCATACGGATATGTCCCTGAGCCAGGAGACACAATTATTGTACCTAAGAAACTTCTTCAGCTTTCAGGTCTACCACTTGTTGAATCTGCAACATCTATCCTCTCAAGCATTGCATTTTCTGCAGCATCACTAAATGCGCTTAATAACTAACCTAGCAGTAGGCTATTTATTTTTTTGCGCATTTTTACTAAATGCTCAGTCCTCGTCTGTAAACAGTGGCATGGGATTGGTGATGACGCCCACAGCAAGAACTTCAGAAGAGGGCATGATTGCCTTCAAGGTCTCAGAGTATGCTCCATTTAATAAAATAAGCTTAGTTGCGTACCCATTTGATTGGCTAGAGGCAAGTGTATATTACACAGATGTAAATGTTCGAAGGTACTATAATGGATCAAAGCAATCTTATAAAGACAAAGGCTTTAGTTTTAAAATTAAAGCTTTAAATGAAACTAGGTTTTTTCCAGCAATTGCAGTTGGGTTTGAAGATATAGCAGGAACATCAATATTTAAATCAGAATACCTCATTTCTTCAAAAAAGATTGGAAATTTTGATTTATCTCTTGGTATTGGCTTTGGTGATTTTGGTTCGCGTGGAAATATTGAAAACTTTTTAAGAGAAGGAGAAAGATCAAATTGGGATTTCTCGACAGGTGGTGAGATTGAGGATGATTTTTTTAAAGGGAAAAGCTCATTATTTGGAGGCATTCAATATAATTTAAATAAATTTAAAACAATACTTAAACTTGAATACGATGGAAATTCATATTTAGATAATTTTGATCTTTTACCGGGTCTTGAAAGATATAAGCCAAAATCACGATATAATTTTGGATTTGAAAAATCACTTTCCAAAAATTTTTCTCTAGGCATCAATTACATAAAAGGAAATGAGCTGGCTGTAAATTTTATTGCATATACAAACTTATCCAAAAGCAAGAGTGATTATGAGTTGAAATTCTTAAGTAGATCAGAATCTAAAGACAGGTACATAAGAATGCTCAATGATCTCAAGAGAGAAAGAATCTATCTACAAAATGCTTTAATTGATGACAGAAATAAGGTTGTAAAAATCAAATATGTGCAAAATGCATATTATGACAATGAATTTGTAGCGAGCAAAATAGCTGATTACCTTGAAGATAATTATGGATTTTATGGTTATGAAATTAGTATTACGTCAGGGAATGGAGCTTTTGAGCACAACACATTAACAAGAAGGTATGATAAAAATTTTAATGTTAGTAAATCTATTGCAATAAAATACCCATTCTCACCTAAAATCTCCTACCCAGTATATAGTTTTTCGATTAATCCTGACCTTATTTCACATATTGGAAGCCCTGCAGCCTTTTATTTTGGAGGTATTGATCTCAACCTATCAGGAATTTTAGAGTTCAAGTATTTTCAAATCGCATCAACTTATAGCATGAGAGTTTATGACAATTTTGAAACTCTTAATTACGATAGTAATCCCACAAACTTACCTCAAGTAAGAACTAACATTCAGGAATACTTAAAACAATCAGAAAATAGTTTTGATGAATTCACAATAAATTTTTTTAGACAAATCTCATCTGAACATAACTTTCTATTTTCTCTTGGCCATTTAGAACAAATGTTTTCTGGCACACATTTTGAGTATTTATATAAACCCACAAAATCACTACTATCCCTTGGTTTTGAGCATTCAAATGTAAAGCAAAGATCTTTTGATGGTGGTTTTGATTCCTTTCTTGATTATCAGACAAATACATATCATTTTAATATTTATTTAGCAGAGCCAAAAAATAGGATAATTTTTCATCTTTCGTATGGAAAATATTTGGCTAAGGATGAAGGTATTACTTTTGATGTATCAAGAAAATTTAAAAATGGTGCAAGCTTCGGAGCATTTTTTAGTCTAACTAATATTTCAAAAGAAGAGTATGGGGAAGGGTCGTTTGATAAAGGAATTTACTTTCAGTATCCACTAAATATTTTTAATAAAAGTAGAAATACAAATTCATTCTCCTCATTTGTTTATAGACCAATAACAAGGGATGGAGCAGCTAAACTCAATGTTTCAAAAAGGCTTAAATCACTGACTGAAGGCTCACAATATTATGAACAATTCTTTAAACGAAACTACTAGACAGATTAGAGGATGATTTATTAAAAGGTTTATTTTAACTTTGATTGTATTTTTCTAAAAGCTCTTTAAATGAGTTCATAAATCTGCCTGCATCAGCACCATTTATTACTCTGTGATCATACGATAACGAAACTGGCAAAATATCAGCTTCATGGATTTCATCATTTTTAAATTGCAATTGTTTTCGGGACTTGGAAACACCAATAATTCCAACCTCAGGAGGATTAATAATTGGAGTAAAGCCTGTGCCCCCAATTTTACCAAGAGATGAAATGGTAAAAGTTGCTGCTTCAAAATCTTTTGTTAAAAGCTTTTTGTTGATTGCCTTCTCAGCAAGTAATTTAATCTCATAGTCTAGTTGTTCTGCGGTAAGGTGATTTGCATCCTTTATTACTGGCACAACCAAACCATCTGGCGTGTCAACTGCAATACCAATATTTATATATTCTTTTACTGCAAGTACATTATTCTCTAATAAACTGGCATTAAACTTTGGGAATCTAATAAGATTTTGGCATAGTGCCTCAACTAAAAAAGATAATGGACTTATTTTTATTTTTTGTCTTATCTTATTAATATTTGTAATATCAATTTCCTCAAAGTGTGTTACGTGAGGTATGCTTACCCAAGCGTTTGATAAATTCTGTGAAGCATATGATTGTATTTTAGACAGTTTGCTAACTTCTATTTTTCCATATTTTGTAAAGTCTTCGAGTTTTGGGAGTTTTGAAACTTTTTCACTGGAAGTATTTCTATGAATGAATCTCTTAAGATCATCTTTAGTAATTCGGCCATTGTTACCTGTGCCCTCAATCTTTTTCAAGTCTATCTCAAGTTCTCTTGCGTATTTTCTTACTGCAGGGCCTGCATTAATGCCATTCATTGAGAAGTAAGCAGTCTTTTCAGAAGTTTGGTTAATATCAGCTTCTAACTTTTCTTCATGGTTTGCTTCATTTTCAGTTTCGTGAATCACTTCCTTCTTTTCGATCTCAATTTTTGCAAATACCATTCCCTCACTGACTTCATCCCCTTCTTTTATAAGAACTTCCTTAATTTCACCCTCATAATCAGAAGGAACTTCCATTGCTGCTTTTTCAGATTCAAGAACAATTAGCGGGTCATTAAGTGAAACTCTTTCTCCAGGCTTAATATTTACTTCAATAATTTCAGTTGATTCAGCTTCTCCTAAATTAGGTATTTTGATGTCTATCTTTTCCATGGTGCTTTCTTTGAAAGTTTAATTTTATTTTCTTTTACATATTTTTTGTACTCAGCATCTTTCCCTAATGATTTCAAAACATTCAATACTATGTGATTAGGGTCTATTTCAAAAAAATCTCTGAGTTTTTCACGAGTATCACTTCTTCCATAACCATCAGTGCCAAGAACAATGTAATCTGATGTTGCCCATTGTTTTAGTTGGTTAGCATATGCTCTTTGATATTCTGAAACAGCAATGGTAGGAACAGGATTTTTAAAAATATTTAAGACATGAGGCCTTTCTTTATTATTAAAATATCTTTCACCTCTTTCTGCTTCAATACCCTCTTTATAAAGTTCATTAAAGCTTGTAATTGACCAGATTTCTAATCCAATATTGAATGAGCTCAAGATCTTCTGAGCCTCAATAGCAAAATTCAAAGTTAGTCCTGAAGCTAAAATTCTGAAGTGTATTTTTTTAGGCCTAGAAAAACAATAAGCTCCCCTCATTATGTTCTCATCTGTTGCTTCAGCTGGTCTTTTGGGATGTTTATAGTTTTCATTCATCAAAGTGATGTAATAGTATCTATCATTATTATGGACATACATATCATCAATGCCATTTTTAATAATTGATTCAAGCTCATATGAAAAGCAAGGGTCGTATGACCTACAATTTGGTATTGTGCTGGCAAGAATATGACTGTGGCCATCTTGATGTTGCAATCCTTCTCCATTAAGCGTCGTTCTTCCTGATGTGGCACCAAGAAGAAACCCTTTTGCTCTAGAATCTCCAGCAGCCCATGCGAGATCGTGAATTCTTTGAAAGCCAAACATGGAATAATATATATAGAATGGGATCATAGGAAGAAGATGGTTGCTATAGGATGTTGCTAGAGCTAACCATGTTGAAAATGCTCCAGCTTCATTAATGCCTTCTTCTAACATTTTGCCGCTTTTTGATTCCCTATAAAACATTACTTTACCAGCATCTTCAGGCTCATATTTTTGTTCAACATAAGAGTAAATTCCAAATTGCCTAAACAATGAATCCATTCCAAAGGTTCTTGCTTCGTCAGGAACTATTGGTACAACTCGCTCTCCAATATTTTTATCTCTGAGCAACTTAGTCAAAATTCTTACAAAAACCATTGTTGTTGATAGCTCTCGCTTTGTTTCTGCTGAAAATTCATCTAACAATCCAGGTTCAATGCTTAAGCTTTCGTTAGAAGTTTTGCGTGATGGTAAAAAACCACCTAGCTTTCTTCTTTGTTCGATCAGATAGTTTGAGGCTTCCTTATCATTAGTTAAGTCAATATACGTAGGATTGCTAAAATCATTATCAGAGAATGGAAGGTTAAAATTTTTAGCAAAATCCCTGAGATTGTCTTCTGATAATTTTTTAATTTGATGGGCAGCATTATCTGCTTGTCGAGAGCCCATTCCATATCCTTTGACAGTAAAAGCAAGGACCACAGATGGTTGCCCTTGTTTGTTTACAGCCCTATTATATGCATTAAATACTTTTAATGGGTCATGGCCCCCTCTGTTTAAGTTTTCAATCTCTGTATCTGTAAGATTTTCAACCATTCTTTTTGTTACTTCTGTTTTTCCAAAAAAGTTCTCTCTTGTGTAAGCACCACCCTTTGATTTAAAGTTTTGATACTCTCCATCAACAGTTTCATCCATTACTTTCTGAAGGATCCCGTCTTTGTCTGAAGCTATCAGATCATCCCATTTTCTGCCCCAAATTAAGTTAATAACATTCCACCCTGCTGCGGAAAACTCTTTTGCCAATTCAGTAATTATCTTTGAATTTCCTCTAACAGGACCATCAAGTCGTTGCAAGTTACAATTTATTACAAATATAAGGTTGTCTAGGTTTTCTCGTCCAGCTAGGCTTATGGCTCCTTTTGATTCTGGCTCATCCATTTCTCCATCACCACAAAATACCCAAACTTTTCGTCCTGAATATTTTAACAGGCCCCTATTTTCTAAGTACCTCATTATGTGAGCTTGATAAATTCCAAAAATTGGACCCAAACCCATTGAAACTGTTGGAAACTGCCAATAATCTGGCATTAACCATGGGTGTGGATAGGATGATAAACCGTTCCCATCAATCTCCTTTCGGAAGTTATTTAGTTTATCAATTTTAAGCCTACCTTCTAAGAATGATCTAGCATAAATTCCTGGAGACGAATGTCCTTGATAGTAAATGAGATCTCCTGGAGCAGCATCATTTCCCTTGAAAAAATGATTAAAACCAACTTCGTAAAGAGTCGCTGCAGATGAATAAGTAGATATATGACCGCCTAAATCATCACTTTTATTAGCATTCAAAACCATAAGCATGCTATTCCATCTTATGTAGTGTCTTATTTTTTCTTCTATTTCTAAATTTCCTGGAAATTCTTTTTCCTCATCAATAGAAACAGAATTTTTAAAAGGTGGATTGAAAACATCAGCAACGTCCAACCCCTTTGTTTTAGCTTCTTGATAAAGTTTATTTAGAAGCTCAGATGTATATTCTTCACCATCTGTTAAAATTGTATTTTCTAATGCCTCAAGCCAATCTGCAAAATCTTGATTAAAATTGGGGTTTTTCATAAGTTTTCAGAGAATTCTATCAATTTATGGGTAAATTTTGTGGAAAAATTGATAAATTGCTAAAAAATTGAATAAAAGTACAAAAAATTTACACATATGTAACATTGGATAGTGGATTGTGTGCAAAAAAATTATATACTTTGTGAATGAAAAGTGTCTTGAGAATAATATTAGCTCTGCTTTTAACACCAGCGTATGCTCTGGCAGATGAAAACATAAAACCCAAAGAAGAAAAGGATGAGCCAGTTGTTGAAGAAGCAAAAGAAGAAGCAAAAGAAAATGATGAAGCTGACATTGAAGATCAAGAAAACGTTGAAAATAGTGAGTCAGTAGATGAGGATCAATTAGTTGTTTTTCCATTAACATCAAGTGAAATAGCAAACGCACTAGCATGGTTCTTTGGATACCAAGCGTTAGAATCAGCTTCTGAAAGAGATGAGGAAGCACCAGCACCGACACCAGAGCCAACACCAGCACCGACACCAGCACCGACACCAGAACCAACTCCAGCACCAACCCCAGAGCCAACACCGGAACCAACTCCAGAGCCAACTCCAGAGCCAACTCCAGCACCAACCCCAGAGCCAACACCGGAACCAAC
>CENJ01061756.1_pt1 | contig 21490 bp, 21 predicted proteins | sample 356161 | NCBI WGS metagenome assembly CENJ01 (sample SAMEA2619531, study PRJEB7988) | marine metagenome | biome: marine biome (ENVO:00000447); feature: surface water layer (ENVO:00002042); material: "saline water (ENVO:00002010), including plankton (ENVO:xxxxxxxx)" | depth 5 m
TTTTTTCTAGCCTATTACTCCAATCATGGATATAGTCTTATGTATAGTAAAAGAATTATAAAATGCCCTACGAAAACGATCACACTGAAATATATCGTCCGTTCACAATAGATCGTGAACGTAACTACACGTTAAACGACATTCCTGCTGGACCAGATGGAATTTATCCTTTCATACTTGATTTAGACGGAACAGAGATAAAGTTTGCATGTGAAAAAACTATATTAGACCGCTTTCAAGATCAGGACGGTCAGTGGCGTTTTAATATTAAATGGGAAGTAAATACAATAAACCACCCTCCTTTAAAAAACGTGAACGACAACGATATAGAAAACCATATAAGTGAAGCACTCACTGCCTTTGGAGAGAAGCACAATACGAGTCGTATCGGCGACATTGTGGTAAAAATACATCCTCATGCAAGACAAAATAAATGGCACTGGTCATGAATAAAGTTTCAGATAAATACATAGAACAACTTGAAAAAGCGCACGGCAGTATAGCAATGACACTGGGCGTTCTTAAAGCTGTTGAACAAGGACAATATATCCCTTCAGAAAACCTTATTCAGTCAGCTAAAAGCATGAGCGCGACAGTACATCCAAGCAAAAAAGACCATATTAAAGGCTATATTTTCGCTAGCGGCAAAGTTAACCGTCTTAAAAACATTGGATATCAAAGCTACACGGCTGAACTAACACAAAGCTCATTACAACTGGCAAGTATTGCTGATACTCAAGCAACGCAATTTATCGAAGAAGGCACCTTTATCGCTCACCTAGCACGCTCCCTAGATGCCGAAAACAGCCCCTTTACAGAAAGCGATATTATGCACGGCTATATACAGTCAGACCAATCACGTGCGCTTGGTATTTGGGACCACTACTCTGCACAATATGCCGCTAACGCAACAGGCCACGCCGTAACCGTCACCCCAAACTCAGATCCAGAACGTGTCTTTGTAAAAAGTGAACTACCAGTACTTCTAGCGTATCAAAAGTTAGAAACGATGAATGGTAAACCATTTGAACTTTTCCTTGATTATAAAACCGCACTAGAAAACGCAGGTTACAAAGGGCCGGAATTATACCAAATCATAGATAAAGACTTAGTGCAGGGAACTTCGATTGAATATATGCGTTCATTTTCAAAAGGGTTTCAAAAATCTCTAGAAGTGCCAGTTAAGCATGATTTTAATAAAACCTTTTCGGACGATATAAATGTACTATACAAAGAGGCTGGAAATGATAGATCTTATCAAAATACAGATACAGAGTTTGAAAACACAATTACAACGCCAGCCCATTAGCTAGCCTAGCATATTGACACAGTACTAAACTTCACTATTCTACGCCAAATTCAACAAAACCATACAAATATAGCAGCGCTAGTATGCACAGCCCTTTAAAAACCTATAAAATACGCACAACAATGCTTTTAACTACCATAATAGCATTAAGCTTACCCTCAAATGGCGCATTAGCTGAAAATTCAAAAACATTACAAGACCGTCTACCTAACGAAGTTGTAAACAACAAAGATCAATTCTTAACTTTTACAATTGAAAATGACCTGTTTGGCTCGGGAACAGACCAAAATTATACGAATGGAGCACGCCTCACATATTTTGATGTTGCTTCAACACCACCTGACACCGCTTATTTCATTACAAACTACTTACCTCTGATAAGCATTAATGAAACCAGCTCTACTACATATTCTATAGGACAAAACCTCTACACACCTGAAAATATTACAACAAAAACACCCGATCCAAGCGATAGGCCTTATGCCGCATTTTTATACGGCTCAGCCAGCTTCACCACACTCAAAGACAATCACATCGACCAATTAGAAATGACCCTTGGCGTAATAGGTCCCGCAGCTTTAGGTAAAGAGGTGCAAAAATTCGTACATAATACCATTGATGCAGATAACCCTGCCGGCTGGGATCACCAATTAAAGAATGAACCTGGCGTTATCTTATCATGGGAAAGAGTCTGGCCAGGTGCATATAGCAAAGAGTTTAGCGACCTAACTTTCAGCGCAGATCCTTTCACTGGGTTTTCTGCCGGTAACATTTACACTTATGGCTCAGCCGGTATGACATTAAGCATCACACCAACGAAGCATAAATGGCAATCCCCCCCACCACGTGTACGTCCTGCCATGCCAGGAAATGGGTATTTTTTGGTACCAGAAAATCAACACTCGTGGTCACTCTTCACAAGTGTAGAAACGAGAGCAATTGCACGAAACATCTTCCTCGACGGAAACACTTTCACGGAAAGCCCATCCGTAAATAAAAAACACATCGTCAATGATATTAATGCTGGTGTAAGCTATACCTACGGCCGAACACAGCTATCATACACAGTAACATGGAGATCAAAAGAATTTGACAACCAGAAAGATCCGTCCATTTTTGGCGCGATATCAATAGGAAGAAGATTTTAAATACGATATGTATTGAATGCAGTGTTATTTTAACTAAATAACATATTTTAAACATGTAAATTCTTTTCAAAATAATTTACATGAATTTCATCGTCAAAAAATTTATACGCAACCTCAAACAAAAGTATAATTTCGTTGATACCTTCCTAATCAGAATCTAAATATCACTAATAAAAATAAATATAAATTTGCTCAATAATATTCTAACAAGCTCTTAGCATGTAAAAATAGAGCGCATTATCTTACGGTCTTAAATTTAAAAGCACTCAGTACATTCTCTAGAAAATGTAAAATTATTCACACATACACATACTAAATAATTTATATTTTTTTAAGTCCATATAAAGATAATCGTTAATATTTCAACTCTTTTTCACCTCCTCACCAAAATATAAGTAGAAACTAATGTAAAAAAATAATTCAACCCCTTATATAAAAAGTTTCTTATAGTGACATTTAAACTAATTAGCTTATTAAAGTAGCATTTAAATAACATTTTATTACAAAAAACTGATTTTCGTACGTCTTTTGAGAAGAATGTGTTGACATAAAATACATTTACGATACAGGTCGTAAATGTACAATAACGAGACATAGAAATTAGGTGAAAAAATATAAATTCGCACATAAAATGAGGGCATGAATAAATAACATTGTAGCCTAAAAACTACAAAAAATAGTTAAATAAACACAACTCACTAAAAGCAACAAGAAGTAAGTTCGAATAAAAACAACAACTTAATAGAAAAAATCTAGAACCAGCGCATCTTTTTGAATAGTAAAACTTGTAAAGCTACGACTAACATCAATATGCCACAGAAAACATAAAAGGCATCACCGTTATCAGAACCAGGGATTCCTCCCACATTTATACCAAGCAAACCTGTTAAGAAGCCTAGAGGTAAAAAGATAGCGGCTATAACTGACAACACATACATATTTTTATTCATTCTATCCGCAAGGGTATTAGATAGCTCATCTTTAACAATCTGAGCCCTCTCACGAATAGTATCTAAATCTTCTATATACCGAATAACCCTATCCATAGCCTCCTGTAGACGGCGCCTATGAGTTTGATCAAGCCACGGCTGTTCAGATGTACGCAAGTGTGAGATCATATCCCTCTGAGGCGCAATATAGCGACGAAAAACGATAGCTTGCTTACGTATCTCAGTAATTACCTGTCTTTCCTTAGCTTCTGGAGCGTCCATTACTAATTCCTCGATATCATCAAGACGTTCATCCATGCCAGAGAATACAGGCTCCATACGCTCAAATAATCGGCCGACCAATTGGACAACAAAATCACCAGAATTCTTTGGCCCCCGACCTTCACTCAACCGCTTTTGTATATCCTGCACGGTCTTTAAAGGACGCCTGTGAACACTAATAATGCGGTGCGCATCAACCCATAATCTAATCGAGATCATATCCTCAGGTTCGGAGTCTTCATTCAGGTTAACACCCCGCAAAATCATCAAGGCTCCACTCTCAAATTCAAGAATACGTGGCCGAGTTTCTTCCGCAAGAAGAGCATCAATAATAATATTATCAAGGTAAGTCAGTTCACGCTGCAACCATTCTCGGCTACTCGGTTCATTAGCATCCAGATGAACCCACGCTAAGGCGTCGTCCTTAATTGTCTGAGAAATAGCTTCGCCTACAAGCGGTTTTCCATGACCGTCACCTTCAATCGTGACAGCATGCGTTATACCTTTTTCATTATGCATGATTATTCACCTTAATTATTTCCGAGCTTTTTATATGCAAATCTCTCTGCGGATATGGAATTTGGATTTTATGCTCATGGAACTTCCTCCATATAGAGAGCATAACCTCACTATGCGGTACCCAGCGCCCCTCAGCCACATCAGCCACCCAAAAATGTAAAATCATATCTACAGAACTCTCACCAAAGTTACGCAGGTAACACTTTGGCTCTGGGTCATTAATACATCTTGGATGCTCTTTAGCAGATTCTAAAATCAATTCTAAAGCTTTCTCAATATCAGAATCATAAGAAACACCAATGGCAATTTCAATTCTGCCTTTAGTATTGGTAAGCGTCCAATTCACAACACGATTTGTAATCAAATCTTCATTCGGCACCAGTATTTCACGGCTATCAAATGTTTCAATTAATGTATATCTAGCATTCGCCTTACGAACAAAACCAAATGTACCATCCGATAACTCGATCAAGTCATCTTGCTCTACAGATTTCTCAAACAACAGAATAAGGCCGCTAATAAAATTTGAAGCAATTTTTTGTAAACCAAAGCCAAGACCAATACCAAGTGCACCACTAAAAACAGTCAATGTTGTAAGGTCTATGCCCACAATATCTAGTGCAAACAGTGCTGCAATAATATAAATGCCAATATGAACAATCTTAAGAATAAGAGCGCGATTGGCTGCTCTGATTTTTTTGAACTCACCAATACGTTTTTCAGCAAAGTCTGAAACAATAGCCGCTAGCCAAAAAATCAAAACAACAATAAGTATAGATTTAAGCGCCCTATAAGCACTAATCTCGAAAGCGCCGGCTTTAAACGTAAGCGCTTCAGTATCTAAATATTCACGAACAATATCAAAATGCCCTAAAGCGCCGAACGCTAATAACAATGTAAGTGTTAAAAAGATAAGCCACTTTGCATGAATGCCCTTAGGCTTCACAATATTAATCCATAAATTCGCCATAAATCGAATATATAGAATTTTTTATAAAAATCTATCGCTTCAATTAGAATATACCAAAGGCACCGCTAATAGTTACACGGCATGGGGTAACACCATAAAATAGATAGCATAAGATAATTTATGATATGCTCATTTTATCTTTGGATGGAGACACACCAAACTCTCTAGAATATTCTCGGCTAAATTGAGTAGTACTCGTATAACCAACCTCAAGTGCCGCACTGCCAACGTCTTTCATCTTGGTCCTAATTAAGTTTCTAGCTTCTTGTAAGCGTAATGTTTTCTGAAACTGTAAAGGACTCATATCTGTAATAGACTTAAAATGCGTATGGAAAGAGGAAACACTCATACCTGCAGCTTTTGCTAAGTCTTCAATTTTAATCGGGGCAGAAAAATTACTTTTTAGCCAAGCAATAGCCTTGTTTACTTTTTCAGCATGAGAGTCCGTAACACCAATCTGTGCTATTTGCGCACCTGCAGAACTTCTTAAAAGCCGAATAAGGATCTCATCCACGATAAGTGGAGCAAGCAAGTCAACGTCTTCTTGCTGCTCTATTGTCTCCATCAAACGAATAGCCGATTTTACAATTTTAGGATTGCTATTACCAACGTATACAGCGCTCGTTTTATGGGCTTTTGGAACTCCATTTGGAAAAACCTTTATATTGAGCTCCTGCAGCTTAGCAGGGTCAATAGGAATAACCATGCAATAATACGGTTCCTCTTTTGAGGCCTTCGTAATACGCACATTCATTGGCACTTCAGCAGCGTAAACCACCATCTTCGAATTGTCATACTCAAACCCGTTAGTAGATAAACTCACCGCTTTTGCACCTTGCGGTACAATACACACACTAGGACGTGATAACATGTACGAACGCTCTGTATTTAGCTTAGACTCGCGGTAAACCTGAACGCCATCCTTAATCAACTCAAATCCATCATCATGCGGCGCATACTTCCCTAACAAACGGGTCAACTCCTTTAGGTCTGCAGGCTCAGGAACCTGCACAGCTTCATCCAGTGCATGAAATTGTGCAATATTTGATATTGTTCTCATAACTTAAACCTCACTCACTTCATTATATTGTGGCTCATGTGCAAAGAGCAATGTTATCACGCAAACTATTAAGGCTAACGCGCCGTAGCATAGCGTTAATTCAAACAGATCAAGATAATTACTGAGCCGTCCCGCTATCAATGTCGGTACAGCTGCACCAGCATAAGAGGTCGCGAAGATTACCGACAAAACACCTGCACGCTCTTTTTTCTCAACACCAACCATTAATGACCGTACACTCCCCGTTACCACAGCCCCTTGAGCCGCACCAGCAATAGAACTAAAAATCAAAAAACCTAGAATGTGATTTAGATGCATCATGTAAATTAACACAGCGACACTTAGAGTAAAAACAACCATACCCCGCCGCTGAGTTTGCGTAGGTGTAAGCCTCGCAGTGACAGCACTACCAACAGTCCCTGGAAGCAAATAGGCCGAGAACACAAGCGCCGCCATAAAAGTATTGAGTGTGCCAAGCTCTTGCGCAGCTATTGATGGACCATATGCTTGATAAAAACCACCCATCGCCCATGTCGCAACAAAGGTAGCCGCCGCCACAGGATATAACCGGCGATCTTTCTGTGGCAACACCATGCACGGACGTAATGATTTAACAAGGCCGGGCATGCGTTCTACGGTGTCCTTACTAAGTGCAATTAAAACCGAGCAAATTACTAAACCACTTAATATTACAAAATAACATAGATGACGGGCATTCGGCCCATATTCAACGAGCGCACCTGACATAAGGGCACCAACTGTAAGACCAATAAAGGGAGCATTACTGATGATAGTCGGTGAGAGCCACGCGGGCTCTTCCGGCGCAGTATCTGCGACATAAGCCGTTAACGCACTAGAAGCTAATCCACAAGCCACCCCTAAGAAGAAGCGCCCTGCAATAAGAGGCAGCGCACTATCCACTTCTAAAAACATCACCGTCGAAAGTGCAGCCAAGCCCAACACCAACAGGGCCGATGGCTTGCGCCCGATATGGTTTGATATACGGCCAAATATCAACAACGCAAACACAGCACCAGCAAAATAGAACACTGATGTCAACGCAAGATCATTTAAGCTCACATCATTTTCACGGTGATATAAATCATATAAAGGAATGGGCGCAGCTGAAGCCGCATACGCCATCCATAAAGATAACGTCGCGGCAACAAAACCAAATTTAATATTACTCTTTGACATTGTTTTTCATCTAAGTATTCGTCTTGTCGCTAGGAACATCTCTTGGCAGAGTTGCGCAATTCATGCCTTTTACACATGAAAAATCATCAGTACCGACACCAAAACAAGTCATCGATAAAGAGCCTAAAGAATACCCTTCAATGATGGCTTTAGCCTTTCCTTCTTCCACACTAGCAAGCCCTGCCGTATAAAGAAGTGGAATAAAATGATCCGGCGTAGGAACAGCCAAATTGTAATCAGGATGTTCAAGCAATTTAAGAATATCACTCGGGTTCTCAGCCATCTGCCGAATGGCCGCTTCATCAAATCGTTGTGTCCAATCTGTTCCGCTATTCTGCGCCTTCCAGTCAACCAACTTTAAATTATGAACAACGTTCCCACTCGCTAAAATTAAGATACCTTTATCTCGTAACGTCGATAATTTCTGTGCTAACTCAACATGGTATTCTAATGGCTTTAGCGCATTAATAGAAAGCTGAACAACAGGCACATCAGCATCAGGAAAAAGATGCGTAAGCACACTCCATGTCCCGTGGTCAATGCCCCATTGGTCTACATCCGCACCGACCCATGTCGGCTTCACCAACTCGGATATCTCTCCAGCTAGCTCAGGAAGCCCCGGAGCCGGATATTCAACATCGAAAAGCTCTTGCGGAAAACCGTAAAAATCGTGAATTGTTCGGGGCTGTGCCATCGCGGTAACAGCCGTCGCTCCAACATACCAATGCGCAGAAATCACCAAAACAGCACGTGGTCGTGGCAATGCCTTACCAATAGCCTGCCATGCACGCGTATAGTCATTATCCTCTAGAGCATTCATCGGGCTTCCGTGCCCAAAGAAAAATGCTGGTAATTTAGAACTTGAAACTGGTTGTTGTACTGCTGACATTTCTGTGTATTCCTGACTCTCGTTAATTTAACTGCTCAATTGTCACTGTAATGGAATATGCAATGTCCAAGGCGGACGGGTCGCCATCAATTCTGCCAAGCAGGACAAGACCGCCCGCATACTTATCTGCTTTATAAAAGGCTGCCAAATTATTCCACGGTGCATAATGAGCCAAATCACCAGCTTCAGGCTTATGTCCTTGAGGTGCATCCTCTGTACTTAGATTTTTTGGTAAACTACCCGCCGCTTTTTCTGTTCCCGCAAAATCATTCATCTCTAAGGTAATTGGTAGCAATGACACAAAGTCACGTGCGGCTGAATTATCTTCCATAGTCGCCGTTAACACATCACCACCTTCAATGCTTATTTTTATTTTCATGACATCCTCATTTGCCAATGCCTGCCAGCTCAAAGCTATAACGCTTATTAAGACGAAACAAAAAGCTGGCAGCGCTAATTTAACCACGGCTTTACTCACTCATGTTCGGCTGACCGTTTGAAGCACTTAATCCACCATCAACGGGTAAAATTGTACCTGTAACAAATCGCGCATCATGACTCGCCAAAAACGCGATCACGTCAGCAACCTCTTCTGGTTGACCTACACGCTTCATGGCGATACGTGTTTTAAACTTTTCCAGCGTTTCCGGATCCTGTGTGACCATTGCTGCCATATCAGTGTCCGTCAAGCTGGGTGCGACAGCATTTACTCGAACGCCTTTTGCGGCAAAATCAAGTGCCAAAGCTTGTGTCATTATATTGACAGCCCCCTTGGTTGCATCGTACGCAAACCCGTTCCAATCCCCACCAAGACCAGAGACCGAGGAAACATTTACAATCGAGCCTTTGCTTTTTTCCAGATGCGAAATGGCATTTTTAATCATCAAAAATGGGCCAGTTGTATTGATCGATAATTGCTTATTCCAATCCTCAAGAGAGAGGTCTTCGATCGCACTAAAGATGGCAATCGCCGCATTATTCACAAGCACATCCAAACGGCCAAAGCTGTCGATCGTTTGCTGAACAATATTGGCCGCATCCTCAGGGTTTGAAATATCACCAGCCACGATAAGCACTTCATCACCGCCGATCTCATCCGCCACCTTCTGCAGCTTGGATTGTGTGCGTCCATTTATAACGACTTTATACCCGTCTTTTGCAAAGCGCTTTGCCGTAGCTGCGCCCATGCCCGATCCTGCACCTGTTACAATTACTACTTTTTGTTCAGCCATTCTTCTATCCTTTTGTTAATGATACTAACACTTACCTAAAGCGTATCGCGGTAGTATCAAGCGCTAGGTTTACGTTTAGTGCACCGTAAACCCGCCATCCAGAACAAGTGAATGCCCAATGACAAAGCTAGCCTCATCACTGCTGAGCCACATAACCGCCGCGGCAATCTCTTCTGGCTGACCAAGGCGGCCAATCACCTGAACCTTCGCAAGTTCCTTCATCAATTCCGGCTCTTTATCCAGCATCTCTTTCACCATTGGTGTTTCAATCGTGCCCGGACAAATAGCATTAATGCGGATGCCTTCTTGCGCGACCTCTAGCGCCGCACTTTTAGTCATGCCGATAACGCCATGCTTAGTCGCGTGGTAAATTGCACGGCCTGGAAGACCGACAATGCCGCCAACCGAGGAGTTATTCACGATCGCACCAGTACCGCGCTCACGCATGTGCATGAGCTCATACTTCATGCAGTTCCAGATACCGCGCAGGTTGATACCTTCAACAAGGTCGTACATATCTTTTGTGGTGTGTGACACATCTGTCGCGCCGCCTGGCGCTTGAATGCCCGCATTGTTAAAGGCCATGTCTAGCTGACCGAACTCAGCAATCACTTGATCAACCATCGCTTTGACCTGCGCTTCATCAGCCACATCACATTTAATCGCAATGGCCTTTCCACCATCAGCCGTGATTTCATCGACGAGTTTCTGCGCTTCCTCAAGATTGATATCAGCCACGGCTACAGCCGCGCCTGCGTCTGCATATGCCTTTGATGCGGCCAAGCCCATCCCTGCGGCGCCGCCAGTAACCAGCGCCACTTTACCAGTAAAGTCGTACTTCATTTTAAATCCTTATATTTTAGTTTTATTGTGGTTCTTGTGTGTAGTCTTCATCACTAACTTGCTCTAACCAAGTCACGACATCACCCGCCTCATTCGCGGATTGGATCGCAAGATGGGACATTGCACTACCCGGTGCTGCGCCATGCCAATGCTTTTCATCCGCTGGGAACCACACAACATCGCCCGGCAAAAGTTTACGTACAGGCTCGCCTTCACTTTGCGCGCGCCCTTCGCCAGACACGATATAAATCGTCTGGCCCTTTGGGTGCGTATGCCACGCTGTGCGGGCACCTGCTTCAAAGTGCACCATCGCACCTTGATAGTCTTTAAATTCATCGCCTGATGAAAATGGCTCATCCACTTTCACTTCACCGGTGAAGTAATCTTCAGGGCCAACAAAGCCCTTAGCTTCATCAAATTTACGAAGTTCCATTGCTTTCTCCTCCTTCGCTTGTTCAGCATCCTGCGCATAGGCACCTTGTACACCTAGGGCAAGTATTGCTGTGGTTAGTAAAAATAGTTTTTTCATTTTATGCTCCTTTACTCAGCCGTAATCTTGTCTAGCACCGCTTTGGCTTCTGCAGCTTTCTCAGCGCCAAGCTCTTGCTCGATAACTTTAATGAAATCGTTCAATTGCTCTTGCGTAATTCCGACATTCAAAGAAAAATTTATATGCGCACCAAGCTGAGCAGCCGTACCGTCCATAGAGGCCAGCGCGCCCAGTGTGGCAAGCTCACGCTGCTGGATGTCCAATACATCGCGAGAGAAAATCTCACCAAATAGGTGCTTTTTTAGATACTCATCAATCACAGGCGCAAATTGCGCAAAGGCCGCTTGGTTATCGCTCATATCAGCATTCGCAAGCTGATTACGAACAGTATTACCATAGGCCGTCATATCCGTACCCGCAGGAACGGGCGTTGCATCATCACCGATTACATCTTCAATGCCTTGCTCTTTGCGGTCGTCCAGCACCGCTAAAAACGCGTTAATACCGTTAAGGCTACGCGGAAAGCCAGCGTAAGCATACATCTGGATCAAAACTTCTTTGATCTCGTTGACGGTGAGCCCAGCTCCCAATGCCTCTGAAAACTCCGCCTTAAGTGCGTCAATATCGCCATTAGCGGTATAAGCCGCCACACTGATAATATGCTGCTGCTCTACCGTTAAGCGTTCAGCCTCTTGCGCTTTTGCTTGTATATTCGATGTCATAGTTATAGCTCCCGTTAGTAGTGTGAGCGTAAAAAATCTAAGTGGTTTCATTATCAATACCTTATCTTATGCTGATTTTTTCATATCGATCACAAAGCGGTAACGCACATCCTTACCAACCACACGGTCATAAGCCGCCGTAATTTGATCAGGTGTGATCATCTCAATTTCAGATTTAATGTTACGCGATGCGCAGTAATCCACGACCTCTTGTGTCTCAGCCATGCCGCCAATCAATGAGCCTGAAATATTCTTGCGACCAAAGACCAACGCATTACCACTAACACCTTCAATCGGGCCCATCGCTCCCACATTCACGAGCGTTTTATCAAGCTTAAGAAGGTTCACAAACGGCCCCATGTTATAGGCAACAGGCACAGTAGAAATAATCCAATCCAACGCGCCTACATATTTGCGCATCCCTGCCTCATCACTCCAAAGTACAGCATCCTTAGCGCCCATATTCTTAGCATCGGCAATCTTGTTTTTAGTAGTCGTAAAGACGACCACATCGGCTTTCTTAGACACACCAAGCTTCAAAGCCATGTGCCCTAATCCACCAAGACCAACAACACCAATCGTCTGACCACGCTTAATGTCCCAATGTTGAAGCGGCGAGAATGTTGTAATCCCTGCACATAGAAGCGGCGTTGTCGCAGCAAGATCTACGCCCGGTGGAATACGCACAGCAAAGTGCTGAGGTACAACAATCTTCTGAGAATAACCGCCTTGTGTTTGGCCTGCTGTCTCATCTGGCGCATCACTGCCATAGGTAAACGTTGTACCATTCAGGCAATTTTGCTCACGATCATCCAGGCAGTTTTCACATTCCATACATGAATTCACCATGCAACCAACGCCTGCAAAATCACCAACTTTAAACTTAGTAACCTTACTACCAACCGCAACAACGCGGCCTGTCATTTCATGGCCAGGCGCCATCGGATATTTAACCGGCCCCCAATCACCACGTACTGTATGAATATCAGAATGACATATACTAGCGTAATGAATATCAATCACGACATCGTCAGGACGTGGCTGACGACGCTTGATTGTCATTTTTTCAAACGCACCAGTTGCACTTCTCACGCCATACGCCGTGACTTCGTTCAAATCCTCTGAATTAAATGGAGCCTCAGTGCCTTGCGCCATCGCGCCCAAGATAGGTGTAGCAGCAGCGGCTGCGGCAATCCCTGCCCCGTTAACCAAGAATTTACGACGATCGAGACCTTTTATCTCGGGCTTGTGGCTTGGGTCATTACAATTACTACACATGATGATTTCCTTTCGTTTATGCTGCGTCTTCTGCTAACTGAGACATGTCCATAACAAAGCGGTATGCGACATCACCTTTTGATAGATGCTCAAATGCATCATTAATTTCCGAAGGTTTAATAATCTTACACTCGGGATGGATATTATGTTCCGCACAAAAATCCAAAACCTCTTGAGTTTCTTTAATGCCACCAATCAAAGAGCCTGCAACACGGCGGCGCCCACCAATAAGCGGCCAGCTCATAAATTCGTCCATAGGACCAACTTGACCTACGATTGTTAATGTACCATCAACATCCAGTAACGGCGTATAAACGCTGACATCATGCTTCACGGGCACTGTATCAAGAATAAAGTCAAACGAAGATGCCGCTGCGTCCATAGCATCCTCATCCTTAGAAACAAGAATACCTTTCGCACCAATAGCCTTAGCCTCTTCTTCTTTATTACTCGAACGACTAATAACTGTAACCTCTGCCCCCATTGCGACAGCAAGCTTAACCGCCATATGTCCTAGGCCGCCTAGACCAATAACACCAACACGACTTCCCTTTGTCACATTCCAAGAACGAAGCGGTGAATATGTAGTAATGCCCGCACATAAAATCGGCGCTGCCTTTGAAATATCAAGCGCATCTGGCACGCTCAACACGAATTCTTCACGCACAATAATATGCTTAGAATATCCACCTTGTGTCGTTTCACCTGAAATACGGTCTGGCGCACCATATGTTGGCGTCATACCATTACGGCAAAACTGCTCTTCATGGCTATGACACTGATCACAGTCCTGACAGCTATCAACCATACAGCCAACAGCAACATTATCGCCCACATTGTAATTTTCAACATCAGAACCAACCTCAATCACACGACCTACAATTTCATGCCCCGGCACGAGCGGATATGGCTGAGGCCCCCAATCACCATTAACAGTGTGAAGATCAGAATGGCAAACACCGCTATAGAGTATCTCAATCGCAACATCATTTCTGCGCAGATCCCTGCGTTCAAAATGATATGGAACCATATGTGCATCCGATGAATGAGCCGCGTATCCAATAGTTTTCATTTTAATCTCCATATGTTTAAAAAGTTATGCGCCTTTTCTTCGCGCCCGACTGTTATATATAATTACTAATGTAATATAGTATGCCCAGTATGCTTTATCCTGCCCAATCCTCCTAATATCCTGCCTAATTCTCTGTAAATAAGTTCATTCTATTTATCAATTTTGCACACAGTGGTAGCTTAAAAATAAAATTTTCCAATTCATTACAACACCTTAAAGAAAGAAAATCATATGAAGCGTAAATTTATCGGATTAGCTGCATGCATAAGCTTAATTGCCTTTTCCGGCATATCACATGCAGAAAGCAAACTTCAAACAATAGTAAACAGCGACCACAGATCTAGCGAAAACAAAACCAGAGATGCATTCCGCCACCCCATCGAAACACTAAAATTTTTTGATATTAAACCAGAGCATACCGTTGTTGAAATAAACCCTGGAGGCGGCTGGTATACTGAAATTCTTGGACCTTATTTAAAAGAGTCCGGCACACTATACCTTGCAATTTTTTCAGATGAATCAGCACGCTCTTATGCACCACGGCTCAACGCGAAAAGTAAGACCATGACCGCTAATAAAGAATTATATGGTGAAGTGCATTACACCGTCATGGATACACCAACTCATGTAGGTCCAGTCGCACCAGATGGTAGCGCAGACCGCGTCTTAACATTCCGTAATGTTCATAACTGGATGGCGGACAACTCCGGTGAAGCCGCCTTTACTAGCTTTTACAAAGCCTTAAAACCAGGCGGCATACTTGGCGTCGTCGAACATCGTGCAAAAACAGATAAAGAACAAGCCCCAAGAGCACTCAGTGGTTATGTTCGTGAAGATTATGTGATCAAACTCGCAGAAAAAGCTGGCTTTAAACTGGTAGAAAAATCAGAAATAAACGCAAACCCTAAAGATACAGCAAATTATAAAGATGGCGTATGGTCACTTCCCCCATCACTTCGTGCCAAAGAAAAAGATGATGAAAAATACCTAGCCATTGGTGAATCAGACCGTATGACACTAAAGTTTATTAAGCCCACAAACTAAAACATACGATATAGCTAGGGGCCAACACTAACAGCGCCCCTGCTACCCACCACTTTCGACAGCTTAACTAGCACCAACCCAAAAGAAAAGCCGCTCAAAAGCGGCTAACTTATTGTTTTAATTGGTTGCGGGAGCAGGATTTGAACCTGCGACCTTCAGGTTATGAGCTTAAAAGGCTATTTAATAAGATATTGATTTTAAACGATAATTTAACTATTGCCATAACAATGTGCGAGTATTTGTGCGGCTGATTCGCACCCATTTCGGCAATAGGGACAAACACTTACGCAAGAATGACACGACTTTTATAAAAAAGCCATGCTCTTCAGGTTTTTTGTGAACCGCTCTCTAACCAAGCAATTATCTTCAAAATATCGAAATCAGGTTTCTTTTATAAGATGTAAAAATCACTCGCACAAAAGCCACACAAAAGTTTTGTGCCGAGTTTTGTACCGTTAAAAAACTAGGCTAGGATTTTTTCCTTAAACTAAAAAATACCATGTCGCACGAGCTTTGCCGTGGCGAGGGGATACAAGCTCACGCAAGCGCACTTTAAGCGTGTTCGGGTTCGCTTCAGTATGTTCAAGAATATCTGAAATTCTCAGCAGACCATGCTGTTTAAGTAGTTCTAGTGTCTGCACAAATAATGCAGGCAAGACCGCATCATCAGACGCCTTTTCTTTCTCTACTTTTGCTGCATGCTTTCTTCTTTTTACGCACCCTAAAGCAGAATGAACAGTTTTTCTTCAGATGGATGATCGTCTTGAACGTATTATTGTTCTAGTAGATCTCTGGGTGATTGGGGATTTAAGGGGCGTGTCCGAAGCGAAAACTCGATGCCGTAAGTCCGCCTGCGAAATCTTTCTGATGATAGGTCGTGGCACCCGGCTCATTTTCCGCAGCACCAACCACCACCAATAGCGGAATGAGGTGATCTTCAGTTGGATGGGCCTCACGCGCGGCGGGGGCCAACTCCCATGAGATCAAACGTGCTGTGCGCTTATCTGATGGCGAATGAACCAGAGTCTCCTGTAGCCATGCGTCGAAATGACGTGAGGGCTCGTAACCGCTAGTGCCCCGCATGGCTGGCAAATTATGGTAGCTAAGGCCACTGCCGATAATTAAAATACCTTCGTCACGTAATGGGGCGAGCGCCCGGCCGAGATTAAGATGCAGATCAGGATCATAGCTAGCATCTAACGAAATCTGGACCACGGGAATATCCTCATCTGGATAAAGCGGCTTCATTATGCTGAAGGTACCGTGATCGTAACCACGTTCAGGATCAAGCGACGCCTCTATTCCTTTTTCTTGGAGCAACTGTTGCACATGGTTCGCCAATTCTGGCGAGCCGGGAGCATTATAGGTAATATGATAGAGATATTCCGGGAAGCCGTGATAGTCATAGACCATACTTGGTTTTGCGCCAGACGAAATTACAAAACCTTTTTCTTCCCAGTGTCCAGAAACGATCAGAATCGCTTTTGGCTTATCGTGGAGTTCAGCGCGCATATCGACGAGTGATTTTTCCAGCACATCGAACGTATGGCGGAACTTGCCAGTCATGTATGGCCATGGCCCGCCGCCATGGCTGATGAAATAAGTCGGGAGTCTTGCATGCATAAAAATGCTCCTACTTATTCGCTTCAACTTCAATATCAAGCCGCACGTCATCACTCAAGGCTGGCAAGTACATCACAATACCAAAGTCAGAGCGCTTAATCATAGCTGTAGCGCTAAATCCGGCTGTTTCTTTGTTCATCATGTTCTCGCCAAGCTTATTAAGTTTAACATCCAAATCAACTGGCTTGGTCACGCCATGCAGCGTCAAATTCCCATGCACAATAGCGGTATTTTCACCAGTAACCTCAACTTTGGTACTGACAAAGCTAGCGGTTGGGAATGCTTCTACGTCAAAGAAATCTTTGCTTTTGAGGTGTTCGTCCAATTTGGGGACGCCACTATCAATGGCAGCAACAGGAATAGTGATGTTCACTTTACTCGCTGCGGGATTTTCCTGATCCAAAACGACAACACCATCCGCATTCATAAATTTACCAGACGGATTGGAAAAGCCGAAATGGTTGAGATGCCATGTGACCGCCGTATGCATCGGATCAAGTGTGTAAGTATCCGCCGCCAACGCAGGCAAGGCAAATGACGTAAGCGCCGCAGAGGCCAATAAAATACGAGCCGTGTTTTTTGTAGTGTGTAACATAAGATAGTTCCTTTTTAACTTATTTTAAATTAGGCAGCCTTCTGCGTGATTGAATGAGCGCGCTCAGTTGCTGCAGCAAGTGCTTCGGCCTTTTTTTCCGGCCCGAAAGCTACGCCTTCAATATAAATCACCTCTACATCCGTGATACCAATAAATCCAAAAATGGTGCGCATATAAGTTTCTTGATGCTCCATAGCCTTCATTGGTCCTTCTGTATAGATGCCACCTCTGCCAAGCACGAGTATGACTTTTTTATCTGTCAGAAAACCCTCAGGACCGTTCTCTCCGTACTTGAATGTTTTACCGGCGCGCGCGATATGATCAACCCATGCCTTAACCACAGATGGGATACCAAAATTATACATAGGGGCTTCGAACACAATAATATTGCTCGCAAACAGCTCATCAATCAACTCGTCAGAAAGTTTCAACTCAGGGGCATCAGGCTGACCAGAAAACATCGCGCCCAAAAATTCCGGATTAATATGCGGAACTGGGTTTTTGACCAAGTCACGCTCAATAATTTTAGCATCGGGTGAGGCTGCTTTTAAATCAGCCACCGTGACAGCGCCAATCTGACGTGTGACAGAGCTTTGTATATCGCTGCTTGATGAAATGTGAAGAATATTTGTCATGAATGTGCCTCTTGTCTATATATTTAAGTTAAGGTAGTTATAGGTACTTAGTGCAATATAGTAACCACCAAAAACAATTACAAGAAGGCACAAAAATGTCATTAGGTCACACAGATGTTCCCCCCAATACTCAGGATAAAATTCAACATGGCTCTAACTGCCCAAGTGGTGTTCGAGAGGTGTTAAGCCTTGTCGGTGATAAATGGAGCATGCAGATTGTAGGTGCACTTTGTAATACACCAATACGTTTTAATGAATTGCGCCGAATCATCGATGGAATTTCGCAGCGCATGCTCACACGCACCTTACGTGAACTAGAGCGCAGCGGGTTAGTCTCACGCACGGTAACTCCAACCACCCCCCCCAGCGTAGAGTATGCCTTAACGCCTTTTGGGAAAACTCTGATAGAGCCCGTCAAAGCTCTTGCTGACTGGGCGGAAAAAAATTACCCCACCATGAGTAAGGCACAAGAGCGTTACGACAAGAATGTAAAATAAATGCGTTACTAGCAGTTATATATCTAAATATAAAATAATTTTTTAACCTCAAAAAACTGTAAAAACTTCAATTTTTTGCATACCAAGTCGCGCGCGCTTTACCGTGGCGCTGAATGCGGCCAGAAGAGACCAACTCACGCAAGCGCACTTTCAGAGTGTTCTGGTTCGCTCTGGTATGCTCTACAATCTCGGCAATACTCAATCGCTCATGCTGTTTAAACAGTTCCAGTATTTGCACGGATAATGCAGGCAATACGGTATCATCCGATGCCTTTTCTTTCTCTACTTTTGCTGCAAGGTTTGCTTTTTGCTTTTTCAAGCAGCGCAGGAAAAACCTAAGCCACGGCTCCCAATCTGGTTTGTCGCCTTTGAGGGTTGTTTGCGTGCGGCGCAGTGCCTTGTAATATAAATCCTTGTTATCTTCGACCACACTTTCAAGCGAAGCATAAGGCACATAACTATATCCAGCCCGCAGCAACATAAGCGTGGTCAAGATACGGGATAGCCTGCCATTTCCATCTTGAAACGGGTGTATGGCTAGAAATACGACTGTGAAAATGGCTATAGCAAGAAGCGGATGAAGGCTATTTTCTGCAAGGGCTTTATTGACCCAACTTACCAGCTCTTCCATTTCGCGAGGCGTATCAAACGGCGTAGCCGTTTCAAAAACAACGCCGATTTCTTTTCCGTTTTCATCGAAGGCCACAACATTGTTGGAAAGCTTTTTATAATCGCCTCGATGGCGTTCATCCTTATTACTATGCCGTAATAAGATCTGGTGCAGTTGCCGGATATGGTTTTCCGTTATGGTCATATCTTCATAGGCTTGAAAAACTGTGTCCATAGCCTCGGCATATCCTGCCACTTCCTGCTCATCACGGCTCTTGAATGATGTGGAGGTTAAATTTGATAGCAGCGTTTCAACCTGCATATCCGTTAGCTTCGCGCCCTCAATCCGCGTGGATGAGCCAATACTTTCAATTGTTGCGACTTTACGAAGTTGACGAAGTCGCTCCGGCGACATATTTTTTAAGGCTTCCCACTTGCCCTTGAACTCGTCAATCTCGGCGATGAGTTTGACGATCTCTTGGGTAACGGTGATTTTGGGTTCTTGCATATCGAGCCTATATATCCGATTTCATACCCGATTATACCCGATTATACCCGATTTACAAGCCAATAAGACACCCGATTACACCCATTTTGAGGGGCGTGATTAAAGCTCCGCCTCTGGCGCATCGTCAGGCTTTTGCTCCGGCTCATTATCAGCGGCGGCATTAAAGCCTGATTTCATGTTGAATGTATCACTCATTCGTGGGTTTGCGGCTTTAGGGGCGTTTTCTGCCTCTGCCGCGCTACTGAATGCGCTTTGGGTTTGAGTCTTGGGTTCATCCGTTGCCCTGTTTTCCTGCCTTGGTGTTTCGGATTTTGCCACATAGGGTTCTGCCCGATATTGCGGCGGAACATTAGCGCGTTTAGTTTCGGCTTCAGCCCATGTCTTTTCCTTAACTTCGCTATAGGTCGTTGTTCTTTGCGGGCGCTCTTGCGCCTTTGAAAATTTCTCCTGCGTCTGGGTACTAGGGCGCTCCGGCGAAGGCTGGGCGGCTCTTTGTTGCCTGATAGCCCGATCAATCGCATCCGTCATGGGCTTTGTTTTTTCTGTTGCGGGTGTAAACCAGCTTTTACGATCTTCTGGCCTTGGTGCTTGTGTCTTTGTGGCTTGCCTCTGGGCTATCGCTTGCTCCAATGCCTTAATCCTGACTGGCGTGAGCTGTTTATATTCGGCCTGCGCCTTTGGTGTTGGCTGTACTTCGGCTTTGCTTGCGAAGGCAGATTTGATCGGCGGCGCTTCTGCCTTAGAAGGCTGCAATTTTATTTCAGGTTTTGCCCGAGGCGTTTCAACTGCCGTTATTGGTTTTACTTCCGGCGCAGCAAAAGCAGTCTTATCAATCTTGATAGGCTCGCCCTTGGCCTGAGGGATTTTATTTACGGCGCTCGATGCCGTTAGTGTCTGACGCGCTGCCTTCGTGGGTGGCTTAAATTCAGCCGGAATCTGGGCGCGTATCATCTCGGTTTTCAGGTGAAGCTTGAGATTAATTTCTTTGTCTGTGACCTGCTTGGGCGGGGCCTGCTCCTTAAATGGGGCTGTAATTGAGGGGGCGTGTTTCTTCACTTCCATGTCGATCCTATCGACAAAGCTCTTGTAGCGGCGAAAGTCCTCTTTCTTGGCCTCTACAAGAACAATATTCTGCTTCATCTCTTTGATCTGATTATGCAGCCCTTCGCGGTAGTCGCGGCCATAACGGGTAAACTGGCGCTCTGTGCGGGCGTGTTTTTCTTCTGTGGTGAGTTTGAGGCTGGCTTTTACTTCAACGCGGCACGTTAAAAAATTCGCCGCCAGTTTCACAGCGCTGGCGATTGTTTCCTTTATGACTGATTTCAGGGTGGTTTTTGTTTCAATCTGCTGAAGCTTTTCAAGCCGTTTGTCGAGCCGTTCCATCAGCCTGTCGAGCTGCGCGATTTGCTCCTTCAAGGGCTTATCGCCAAACGTTGCCCGTTTTTCATTCAGGGCTTTGATCTCGGCATTAAAGGCGCTGCGGATTTGTTGCTTATCAAGGGCGGGATAATCAATTTTACGGCCTTGGCTGTCTTCCCGTACTTTGCTTTGCAAATTATGGACGCTTCCGCCGCCGGATGATGAACTGGAAGAAGAGCTTTTTTCACCTGAGCCTTCTTCACCGTCTTCATCATCATCACCGTTATCGGCCTTTTTGAAGTCTTTGGCCAAAAGGCTTTGATAGGCGCTAGCATTCTTCGATGCCTTGCCCTCATGGGTTTGGGGGATGCGGTCTAGCCCCTGCGCCTCCAATGTGCGCCGGTCAATCTTCGCATCTGGGAAGCCTGCGCGTTCCAGCGCATCATTCGCCAGTGTTTCCCACACTTCGCGAATGACCTCGATTTCTTGGGGGCCAGTAACCTTGTCATCGAGAATGCGGGTCTTTGCGCCAAGCCCGTCTTTTGTGATCTCGCGGGTCGTAAACAAAAGATGGGCGTGGTGGTTGCGAGGGTCGTGACCATCACCCTCGCAAGGGCTGTGAATGGCAACGTCCACAGCCACGCGATAGCGTTCAAGCAGATAAAGCCCCATATCGCGGG
>CENJ01054342.1_pt1 | contig 21488 bp, 14 predicted proteins | sample 356161 | NCBI WGS metagenome assembly CENJ01 (sample SAMEA2619531, study PRJEB7988) | marine metagenome | biome: marine biome (ENVO:00000447); feature: surface water layer (ENVO:00002042); material: "saline water (ENVO:00002010), including plankton (ENVO:xxxxxxxx)" | depth 5 m
TTCAAGTGGTATGTTGTCATTACAATAGTTCAAAGAACGTTTTCAGATAAATCTGAATCGTGGGTATTTATACCCAAATAAAAAAGCTTCTTTATGAAGCGCTCGCAAAATTAGATATTATTTATATAATCACCAAGAAATAAAAAAATATTTAATTAAAAGGTGATTTTATTCAAAAATAGCTTCAGAATATCATTTAAGTCTCTTTTTGAAGATAGGAACCCTACTGCACGGTTCACCATACATCAGGCTTAGAACAACTTTTGATAGTCTTCTTGTTAATTCACTATAAACATATTCAATATAAGGTATATCTGAGCATCCTTTGACAATCACTTTCTTATTCTTCAAAGAACTAATGTCTAAATTATTTAGCGAAATATTATAAAGTTTTTCTTCTAAACTCCTTGTGTCTCCTATCACATGATTTTTTGAATAACCACTAAGGTAATGGGATAATAATAAAAATGCCCAAGATGGAATTATCTGGTTTTCTTCAATAAAAATATTAACATACTTATCTTTGTATATTGACCAGTCAAAATCCATTAGCTTTTTCCTAAACTTCTTTTCTACTAGTATACCATCTTCAAGATAATCTGATAGATTAATCTGTTCTCTTTTTCCCGAAAGATAGAAATCTTTAACATCAACAGTTATAACATCTAAACTTTTTACTTTATTTATGATCTCACCCATTGATCCTTTTTTTTAATTAAATGAAAATCTTTTATATAATACGGTTCAAATGACATTACATCTTGAAAATCTTTTTTTAAAAATTTATTATAGGAAAGATTTCCCATATACTTTGATTCTGGTCTGATGCCATCAATAAATTTAAAATTATCAATTTTTATAAAATCTATAAATTTTCTTGCTCCACTACCAAAAAAATAAATTTTATCTTCCCTAAATTTTGAGAAAGAATTTTCATCTAATATCATAGCCTGATTATTAAGAATTTGATTTGAATTTTTATCTAACATTTTTGTGAATACTTCCATTCTTCTGGCATCTACCATAGGACAAACATAAAATTCGTCATCATTAATTTTTTTTAAAGCTGACTCTGCCAAAAGATCTAAAGAGTTAATACCAATTATTGGTTTTTTTAAAGAAAAACAAAATCCCTTAAATGTAGATACACCTATTCTTAGACCAGTATATGATCCAGGTCCCATAGATATTGAATAGCAATCAATATCCTTAATATTAATTTTTGACTTTTTAATTAGCTTATCAATCAAACCTATTAATAATTTTGAGTGAGACCTTTCTACTATTGAAGATTCATTTCCAATATTTATGTTATTTTCAAACAGTGAGACTGAACATAAATCTGATGTAGTATCTGCACAAAGTATCTTAGTCATTAGAATTGATTTTTCTAATTACATATTCCAAAGATTTATTAATCTCTTGAAAATTCATGATTTTAGTTTCAGAGTATATAATACCAATCTTTAGACCTTTTTTTTTAATCAAGTGTTTATTGATACGGTAAGATTCTCTAATCCTTCTTTTTATTAGATTTCTTTTAACTGCACTCTTAATTTTATTTTTTGACGCTGTTATAAGAACCTGATTGATTTCACCCTCCGAACCTGATATTATCCTAATATCAAAAAAACTGGATTTTATCCTATTACCATCATCAAATAATTTCTGAATTACTTTCTTGTTGGATATTTTCTCAGTCTTTGGAAAAAGATTCTGACCCTTAGACCTCATATTAATTTAAAGATTAAATTATTTTTTATGCTTTTTCTCGTCAGATACTGTAAGTTTTTTTCTCCCTTTTGATCTTCTCCTAGCAATTACATCCTTGCCATTTGAAGTCTCCATTCTTTTTCTGAATCCGTGTTTATTAGCTCTTTTTCTTTTTGATGGTTGAAAGGTTCTTTTCATGATATTGATTATTTAGTGTAACAAAGATAATTACTTTTAAAATTATTTTATTTAAAAAAATTTTTAATAGAGTTAATTTCTTCTTTTTCTATCCTAGGACCTATTTTTGAAACAACTTTAGAAGATAATAAAGAAGCTAAATCACCTGATTTTTTTTGGGAATATCCATTTGTGATACCATATAAAAAAGAACCAGCAAATGCATCTCCTGCTCCCACGGTATCAATAGCTTTCACATTATGAGGATCAATTTTTATAATTTCATCTTCATTTATGATTAAGGAACCTTTGTCACCTTGTGTTATAACTAAATTAGAAGTAAAGTTTTTTAAATAGTCTATAGACTTATTAACCGAGTCATACCCTGAAAATGTTTTAGCTTCATCCTCATTACAGAATAATATATCAACTTTTCTTTTCAAAATTGATTTAAAGTTTTCTTTAAAATATTTAACCATACTTAAATCAGAGAATGTTAACGCAATTTTAACATCATTCCTAATTGCAAATTGAATACATTCGTTTATTGCGTCCATAGCTATTTCTGAGGTAACAAGATAGCCTTCTATATACAAGTACTTAGCGTATTTTAAATCATCAAGATTAATATTTTTGATTGAAAAATTTGAAGATATCGATAAGCATGTATTCATTGTCCTCTCAGCATCAGGTGTTGTAAGCACAAGACAGGTACCTGTCATCCCCTTACCAGTTGTAAAAGATGAGCCAGCAGTTGCTACATTACTATTTTTTAAATCACTTAAATATATTTTGCCAAAATCATCATCAGAAACTAAAACTGAAACATATCCAGATCCTCCAAGTTGGGATAAGGTATAGACCGAATTAGTTACTGAACCACCAGACTGAATAAAAGAATCATATGATTTAATTTTTTCAATGATTGACTTTTGTTTTTTCTCATCCACTAATGTCATTAATCCCTTTTCAATTTTATTGTCTTCAAGAAATTTGTCTTCAACCATATAAACACAATCTAGGAGTGCATTTCCAATCCCAAAAACATCATATTTCTTTTCCATATAAAAACCTAATTACTCTATCAGGGTAGTCACTAATTATTCCATTAACACCCATATTAATAACTTCCGCAATATCATCATTAGAGTTAACAGTCCAAGGAATAATTTTAATTTTTTTTAATTTTAACTTCCTTACCATTTCAGGTTTTAAACTTTTGTAATTTGGTGAGTATATATCTGGATAAAAATTTAAATCTGAAAATATATTTTTATAGTCATAATCCTTATCTACTAACATAGATAATTTAAACTCAGGATATTTTTTTTGTATATATTTTAATACCCTAAAATCAAAACTTTGAAGAATTACTCTTTCTTGTATATTCTTTGATATTATATCAGAAACTACTAAATCAGTAAATTGATCGTATTTGGGATGGAAAATTTCATCACCTTTGGTATCTGACTTTATCTCAATATTATATCTAATATTTGAATTAGTATTTTTTTCAACATTTAAAATAACATCTGATAATAATGGCTTTACTAATGGTTTTTTATTTTGTATAATTTTTTTTTGTGAAAATAAAGAACCACAATCGTAATTTTGAATTTCATCATATGACATCGTGAAGATATTCTCATTTAAAATGTTATCTGAAATATCATTTCCTCTTTTATCGAAACACTTTTTACTAGAAATCCATGGTTCATGAGATACAATTACTTTTAGATCTTTTGTAATTACAACATCCATTTCTAAAGTAGTTACTCCTAATCTAATAGTTTGAAGAAAACCGTAGATAGTATTTTCAGGAAATAAACCAGCTGCTCCCCTATGTCCTTGTATATCGAATCTATCACTATTCGAACAAGAAATAAAAAATAATAATACTAAGCTAATTCTTATTTTCAAGGAAGGAAAGGATTGATATAATAATGAAGAGGGATAATGAGACAACAAAATATATCGATAAAATATTATCAAATAAAAAAATAAAGGTTGATACACCCATGACACCACCTATGATTGGACCCATCACAGGTATCCATGAATAAGACCAGTTAGAAGTCCCTTTACCAGGAATTGGCAATATATAATGCGCTAACCTTGGTATGAAGTCCCTTACAGGGTTTATAGCATACCCAGTTGTTCCCCCGAGAGATAAACCAATAGCACATACTAAAAACCCAACAACAATTGGATTTAATCCATCAGCAAACTCATTTATACCAATAAACTTTAATCCAAATAACAAAATGAAAGTCCCAATAATTTCACTTAAAAGATTTGACCATTTTGATGCCTTAGATGGTGATGTAGCAAAAATGCCTAATAACTTATCACTATCATTATCTGGCCAGAGAGGTAAGTAATGAAAATAAATAATTAAACAACCAAAAAAAGCACCAACTATCTGACCAAAAATATAAACTAGAGCAGTATAAAATTCAATTTCACCAGAAGACAAAAGACCTAATGTGACGGCTGGATTTATATGAGCATCACTAAATTGACCTGCAGCATATACACCCAATGTGACAGCCATACCCCAACCGAAAGTACCCATAGCCCAACTGTTACTCTCTTTATTTGATAAACTCTTACTTAAATTGGATCCAGCATTTATACCAATCCCAAATAGAATTAAAATAAAAGTGCCAACTGCTTCAGATAGAAATTCATTCATATTTTTTTTATATAACCATTGTAAATGTATAAATTTTGAAAATGAAAAAATATATAGCTTTTTATTTTATTTTATTATACAGTTGCAAACCTATTGAGCCAGTAGAATTTAAAGAAATTAAAAATGTTAGATTAAGTACTTTATCAGATAATCAACTTAAAATTTCAGCTGATATTATTCTTGATAATCCAAATAAAGTAAAAATTACTGTAACAAAACTCAACCTTGATATTCTTGCGGATGGAATTCCTCTAGTTTACATTAATGATAATTTATCTAAAAGTCTAGATGGTGAAGATGAATCAACACTTAACATAATTGGTGATATTGATGTGAAAAATCTTGAGAAATTCCTTAATAATAGAGGTATTGCTCTATTACTTGGAAGTGAAAACCCAAGCTTAAAATTCAAAGGAACTATTGAGGCTAAAGCATACGGAATTAAAGAAATTATAAATATTGATTTTTCGTTAAATAATTTTAATGACCTAGTCAGATAAAAGTAGAAATTTTCTTCAAATAGCTATCTAATTCTTTTTCTTCCTTTAAAAAAATCTGTGATGATTTTCCTTCTAGTTTAATGTAAAGACTTTTAAATAACTTAACCTCTTTTTTAATCTTTTGTATCTCAAAGTATGCCATTGAATTCCTTTGAGTAAAAAAATCAGTCAGATTATGACACATTTCATTTTCTATACAATAGATTAACTCAGAAAAAAGTAAAAACTTACTCTTATACTTTTTAAGTAAATCCATATAAATTTCATGTATCATAAGGATGTCTTCTCCATACCTATTAAAAAGTCTTCTAGATATTTTTTTGTCGAAGTGAGTGGAAACTTTGTTAAAGCATATTTCAAAAGATGATGTTGAAATTTTAAGCTTATCAGTTTTAGAAGCTGAAATAGTAATATTAATTTTTTTTGAAATCTGTTTTAAAACTCTCTCTGCCATCTTTCTGTAACCTGTGAGTTTACCTCCAGCAATACTTATTATTCCGTCATCAGAAATAAAAATCTCGTCCTTTCTTGATATTTCTGTTATATTTTTTTTATCCTCTTTTATTAAGGGCCTTAACCCTACCCAGCTGGATATAACATCATCTATTTTTAGAACCGGATCAAAAAAATTATTAACTGAGTCCAAAAGATATTCTACCTCTTCTTTATTAACCCTTATATCATCTATTGGCCTATTATATAAAGTGTCTGTTGTTCCTATGTAAACTGTTTCTCTCCTAGGAATAGCAAAAACCATTCTATCATCTACAGCATCAAAATAAATTGATTGATTCAAAGGAAGTTTATCTTTTGGAATGACAATATGAACTCCTTTTGAAAGAACTAATTTATTTTTCTTACCTTCAACAACATTATCTACCCATGCACCAGCAGCATTAACAATCACTTCAGATTTTATCTGAAATTCTTTACCACTAATTTGATCTCTACACTTCAGTTCTGATAAATTATTTTTATTGTGTTTTGATGAAATAAATTTCACATAGTTAATCGGGTAAGCTCCCATTTTATATGATTTTTTTAAAATTTCAATAGTCAATCTACTGTCGTCAGTTCTATACTCTGAGTAAATTGCACCCCCTTTAATATTTCCACTACTTAATAATGGTTCTTTCTCATGTATGGAATCTTTATTAATTAATTTTTTTCTGTCTTTCTTTTTGACATTAGCAAGGAAATCATATACCGAGAGAGCTAATGATGTTGAAAAGCGATTAAGCTTTCCCCCTTTTGAAATGGGAATTAACATCTTCTCTGGCTTTACTATATGAGGAGCAATATAGTGAAGCACTGCTCTTTCTTTTCCTGTCTCTCTAACTAAAGAAAAATTAAATTGTTCTAGATATCTTAAACCCCCATGAATTAGTTTGGTAGACTTACTACTTGTCCCTGATGCAAAATCATTCATCTCTATAAGACATACTTTTAATCCCCTAGAAACAGCATCTAAGCATATTCCTGAACCAGTTATCCCACCACCAATAATAGTTATATCAAATGATTGTGATTTAATTTTATTTAATAATAAACCTCTATTTTCTGATGAAAATAATTTTATTTCTTTATCCAATTTAAAGTTCTTTTTACAGCATCTTTCCAACCTTCATATAACAGGGTTCTTTTTTCATTTTTAATTTTAGAATTAAAAACAGAGTTAATATCCTGATTAGATTTAATTTTTGTAATATCCCAAATATTACTATGAATACCTGCAAGATAGCCAGCACCCATTGCAGTACTTTCAATTATCTCCGGTCTTACCACATCACAACCTAGTAGATCACACTGAAATTGCATTAAGTAGTTATTTAAACATGCGCCTCCGTCAACTCTCAAGGAATTAATTTTAATACCAGAATCTTTTTCCATCACATCAATTACGTCTTTCGTCTGGTATGCTAATGACTCTAGTGTAGCTTTTATAATTTCATTCCTTCCTGAGTCTCTTGTCAAACCAAAAATTGCTCCTCTGGAATACATATCCCAATATGGTGCCCCTAAGCCGACGAAGGCAGGAACTACATAGACTTGTTCAAGTTCAGGAATATCTAAAGATATTTTCTCTGTATCTGACGCATCATCTATTATTTGCAAAGAATCTCTTAACCACTGAATAGCGGCACCTGCTATGAAGACACTTCCTTCAAGAGCATATTCTGGTTTGTTGTCGGCGGAACAAGTTAAGGTTGTTAACAAACCATTATTAGAATATTTTATAGATTTTCCTACATTCATCAATAAAAAACATCCTGTTCCGTAAGTATTTTTAACCATTCCCTCATCAAAACATGCTTGACCAAATAGAGCAGACTGCTGGTCCCCAGCAACCCCATTTATTGGGATAGCAACTCCATTATATTTGAAGTGTCCAAAATTAGAAGATGAGGGTTGAAAAGATGGTAAAATTGAGGCTGGAATATCTAAATAATCTAAAATTTTTTTATCCCACTGCATTTTAATAATATTAAATAACATCGTCCTAGATGCATTTGTGTAATCAGTAACATGAGAATCAAAAGAAGTGAGATTATAAATTAACCATGTGTCAATAGTACCAGCTAAAACTTGGTTTCTCTTAATCTTATCTTTTACACCTTCAACATTTTCAATTATCCATTTTAATTTAGTAGCAGAGAAATATGAATCAATTACAAGACCTGTCTTTTCTTTAACATAACTTTCCAATCCATCTGATTTCATTTTATCACATATGTATGATGTTCTTCTATCTTGCCAGACTATCGCGTTATATAGAGGCTCACCCGTTTCCTTATCCCAAATCACTGTAGTCTCTCTCTGATTAGTTATGCCTACACTAATTATATCTTTTGGATTTATTGAGTTAACCTTTATAAGGTCTTCAAAAACTTTTAATTGTGTTTTTAATATTTCTTTAGGGTCATGTTCAACCCACCCTTTTTTTGGAAAAATCTGATTAAATTCTTTTTGCTTAATATCCAAGAGATTCCCCTCTTCATCAATTAAAATTGCTCTAGAACTAGTTGTACCCTGATCCAATGAAATAATATATTTCATATTCTATTTGTTTGATATACTCTGGTCAATTAAATTAAGTTGACTCAAGACAAAATCCCCAACTTTATCTCCTTGCTTTACACCTAATGTTATGGCTGGCATATAATGAATGCCTCCCCAGATCCTACTTATAGCTGCCTCATCAGCAGCTTCTATAAATGATTTATAGTTTCTAGCTTTTAAACCGTACTTCTCCTCAGTGGTATCTAAAAATTCAAAATTGTCTCCCAAAACTTTGGTTAAAATTTTAGCTGAAGTCCTTGAAATCACTGAATGTCCAGAAGTGTATTCAGGAAATGGTGGAGTTTGTAGATATGGAATCCATTCCTTATCAATAAACTGATTAATTAATGTCTCAGGCCTAACGAGTATACTTCTCCATTTTTCATCCCAGCACACAATAAAAGAATCAAATAATCCAACAGAGACTAAGGTGTAAGTATAAATTGTCTCCATCAGACTTAAGTCTGCTTTTTGAGTTGCAATCTTTGTGATACCTATCCAATGACCACCTGGGGTTATTTTCTTGGTAGCAAACATAGCATGACCTTTGTGGTGAGAGACATAGGGGTTACAATCCCAAAAACTTGCAATTTGTTTTTGTTCATCGGTTAAATTTTTTCCTATTTGGTATACCTCGTATAAATCTTTATAAAAATGAGAATCTTTCTTCATACTAAAGCTAGGTGGTTGATCTACAGTAAACTGGTCAGCAGAATCTATTAGTAAAGTTCTTATCTTATTCCAGTGAGGTTCAATTCCTTCCATATAATCCGGAGGAGTTGGTTTCCAAGATTCAATGTTATTTCTTCTTATAGTATACTTAGGGAATGATCTAGTCTGATCATAATTGTCTTTTTTATACCATTCTCTGATATGAGATGCGACTATATCTCCGTAATCGATAGATCTATTATAAATATCGTTTGGTATACCTAGTTCTTTTAATTCAGACATTAATTCCTTTTGATAGTCAGTTATTTTTTCTTCTGAAAATATCAAATCTTTACCTACCACTAGGAAGGCATGAATACTTGCTAAAGGAAAGGAATATTCTAAATCAGGATCAGGAAGTGGAATTTTATCAAGTCCTTTTATCTTACCAGTTAGACTTTTGAAGTTTGGATGTTGATTAATTAATATTTCGTATGCAGCGATTGTAGGGTAAACGTAAATTCTTGAAGCAACAGGAGGGGAGAAAATATCATATACAATTACATCGGTAAGTTTTTGCATAGATTCGTGAAAGATAGCTGGGTCATTATAATAGACCATATTTTTTTCATATTTTTCATAAGATGAACATGAAATAAGAAGGCTAAAAATTGATGCGTAAAGAATAAACTTAATCTTTATCATTTAAACTTATTATTGATGGCTTATTATCATTTATACCGATAACAAATTTAGATCTATTTTTATCTAAAGGCAAAACTTTTGACACGACACCTCTTATGTTTAGCCCCGATTTTTTTTGATCAATGTATTTAAATTTACCTTCTCCAATACCTCTTAATAAGATACCATAATTAGAGTCTAAAGATCCAAAATAAGGACTTACATTAGTCATGTTTCCAAAAATAATTATGTCGGTATTGGAATCGTTATCATAATCGAGGTGCTGAATATCATTAACTGGTGATATCTGAGCCATTTTTGGGAGATATGAAACTTCATATTTACCATCTTTGCTCAATAAAACTAAAGATCTTAACTCATTAACTTCTAGAATTTTATTTTTTAACAGAGTTTTTTTTGAAAAAATATCATCAACTTCTAATCCTGCAAAGTCATCATATGACACATATTTTTTAGCTATATAATTAAGTTGTTTCGATAATTCATCTTTATTAGAAATCAAAAATTCTTTTCCTTCTTTTTGGAAAGAGATTAATTGTTCAATACTGTTGTTATCATCAAAATCACCATAATACATCTTTAAAGGATTTAATTTATCAACTTTTAATTTTGAGTTTTCTCCAAAATTTCCAGCTATAATATCCTTGATTCCATCGTTGTTTATATCAACAATATGAATTGAAAACCATAAACCTCTTAATTCAGAACCTATAAAATCATCTTCTCTTAAAAGCGTACCCTTATTATTTATATATAAGTTAATACCATTCCAGTCTCCACAGGTTATAAGGTCTTTATATCCATCGTCATTTATATCGTGCCATATTGCATCAGTTATCATTCCAAAATTATAAGAAAATGTGTTGAGAGAGTCAATTGTAAAGAGTCCGCTCCCATCATTTCTTAAAAAATAACTGTTTGGAGAAAAACCGTATTTTCCAGGAATGACTCTCCCAGCCACAAATAAATCGTTATCACCGTCTTTATCATAGTCGTAGTTTCTAACTACCGAACCATGCTGAGCTATATCGGGTAAATTATCTTTTCTTTCATATTTATTATTTTCTAAAATATATAACCTATCTCTAAGACTTTCTGCAGAGTAAGGAAATTCATTTCCTGCACTCACCACATATAAATCTAGATCTTTATCTCCGTCAACATCAAAGAATTCAGAGTCTACATCTTCAGATATAAAATCATTTTTGAAAGAACTTTCATTCTCTATATAATTACCCTCATCTGTACCTATATATAATCTTGATTCAGAAAAAGAAGCTGAACCAAAAAATAAATCATAATTTCCATCAATATTGATATCAGCAACAGAAATTGCAGGTCCTTCTTTAGAGATCATATATGGTAATAACCTTTCTCTATTGAAATCATTAAAGATATTTTCCTTGTGTTCATATTTTATGCCATATAATGATTTATTGATATTAAAAAGTTCTTTATTTTGAATTTGCCCTTTATATTCATTTTCTGCATCTTCTTCATTAAGTATGATATTAGAATTTGATTTGATATTATAAATTGTCTGTACTTTTTTAGAGGGCCATATGACATTTATTGAATCTACCACATCTATGGTATCTAATCCAAATAGTAAACCAGAAGATTTTGAAGACATAAAACCTCTATTTAAAAAATTCTCCTTGTATAAGCTTTTTTCTTTAGCCCAGAGTAAAACCTTTGCTCCAACTCCGTATAAATTATTTTTAATGCCTTTAAAATTTACTTTCAGGTAGTTTTTTGAGTAGTGCTCTCGAGAATTATTTCTATATATAAGAGCATTATCGTTTATGTTATTAACCACCAAATCAAAATCACCATCATTATCAAAGTCTTCGTAAGTTGACCCATTAGAATATCCATTAAAGTCAAGACCCCAAGAAGATGAGACATTGTCAAATGATAAATCACTTATATTTTTAAATGCGTAATTACTTACCTTACCACTTGGCATTTCATCGACAAGCTTTCTATTAAGTAGATTTGGATTCTGAGATAGACCTCCGTCTAATTTTTCATTGGATATAAAATTAATATAATCCATGTCATTAGGTCTTTTCACAATTCCATTGGTAATATATATATCATTTTTAGAGTCTAAATCGAAATCTTCGATAAGAGTTGACCAACTCCAATCAGTGGCATGAATATCTGCAATTTGAGATATCTCTGAAAAAGAATTATTCTTATTATTTAATTGAAGTGTGTTCCTTGAGAATTGTTTATTGAAACCAAACCTTAATTTCATTTCATATATTTCATATGAATCATCGCCTGCTGATCTTTTTAAAACTTCCTCATCCTCAGGCAACATATCCAAAACAAAAATATCTGGATATTGGTCATTATTTATATCTGCAATATCATTTCCCATAGAAAATCTAGAGGTGTGATTCATGTAATCTTCAAGACTTTCGGTAAATGTACCGTCGCAATTATTTAAATAGAGGTAGTCATTCTCTCTGAAATCATTAGAAATATAGATATCATCACATCCATCTCGATTAATATCGCTTATACCTATTCCTAAGCCATACCCTATATTACTACTAAGTATTCCCGATTCATCAGATACATCTTCAAAGAAAGTATTTCCTTTATCTAATTCATTTCTGTAAAGCTTATCTCCAGACCTCTCACTTTTCTCAAATCTTAATTTATAACTACCGTAGCTTCTTTCAGTATGAACTGAGTGGTTTAATAAGTATAGGTCAAGGTCCCCATCTCCGTCATAATCAAAAAAAGCAGAATGGGTTGAAAATCCTTCAAAATCTAAACCAAATTCTTTTGCCATCTCAGTAAATGTGAGATCTTTATTATTTATAAAAAGTTGATTTTTACCCTTAATATCTTTGTAACCACCTAATCTATTTTGATATATATCAAGGTATCCGTCCCCATTAACATCAACTAAACTAACACCTGTCTTCCATTCATTAGAAGATTCCACTCCAGCAGATTCTGTTATATCAATGAAATTAAAATTACCTCTATTTAAGTATAATTTATTTTTTCCCTGATTTGAAGAAAAATAAATATCAACAAGTCCATCGTTATTAATATCACCTGTTGCAACACCACCTCCATTATAGAAATATAAGTACTCAATTAAATTAAATTTCTCATTTTCTATCAGTTCATTTTTAAAATCAACACCTGTTTCTGTTTGAGATAACTTATCGAATAATTTTATCTCCTTTTTACATGAAACAAACAAAAATATAAGAAAACAAATTTTAATTAAGTACCTCATCGAATGAAAGAAAATGATTGTAAAGAATCATTATTATTTAGAACTATTAGCTCATCAATATTATTAACTTTTAGACGAACAATATCTCTAACCTCACCAATAAATCTTATACCTGATTCTATATTTCTTAACTTAGAAAAATACTCCCCATTTTTTGAAATATATACCTGTCCAAAGTTTGCATCATATCTACCTACCTCTGGTTTGACTGAATGCAAATTACCACCTAAAATTATATCAAGGTATCCATCGCTATTTATATCATCAGTATATATTGAATGAACAGAAGAAAACTGAGCATCTATAGGAATAGATATTTTATTAAAAATTCCAGACTTATTAATGAATATAGATGTTTCTAAATCAAAAATAAGATTTAGATGACTCGTATTTAGTTTTTCACTTGAGAAAATATCATTAGCAGTTTGATTTTTATAACTATTATATTTAAGGTATCTCTTCTTTAGACTTGGCATCTGCATTACAAGATCATGTCTGAGAGACATTGTGTATGCACTATCACCATTATATTGAAAGATAATTTGTTCATTACTTCCATTTTCATCAAAATCATTAACATACATTCTTAGGGGTTTGTTAACACTTGATCTAAATCTTGAGTTTTTACCTTGATTACCAACTATTAAATCTTCAAATCCATCATTATTCAGGTCTGATACATGTATGGTATTCCACCAACCGTTTGAATTAAGAAGATTTTTTTGAATCGTTTTAGTAAAAATATTATTATCATTTTTAAATATTGTTACTGGCATCCAATGACCAACGATAACAAGATCCAAATCGTTGTCTCTATCGTAGTCTAACCATTTAGCATCAGTAACCATGCCCAAATCTTTTAAACCAGGGGCAATACTATCTGACATATTTACAAAACTTCCATCGCCTTCATTTCTAAGGATATAACTACTAGCAGGAATACCATATTTTTGAGGAACTAATCTGCTTCCTACAAAAAGATCATAGTCTCCGTCTGAATCAAAATCATTTTTTATAACTACTGAAGAGCTAGAAAAACTTCCACCAGGGAGTATTTGATTACTTTTCGTAAATTCAAGTTTATTATTAAAATACAATCTGTCTCTTAATTCGGGAGAGTAAACTGAAAACTCATTACCTCCACTTGCTACATACAAGTCGTTGCTTCCATCCCCATCAGCATCAAAAATCAAACAGTCAGTATCTTCTGAATCTTTATCTAAATTTAAAATTTCAATTGATTTTTTTATAAATGTACCTTCATAATACAAAAATATTTCACCAGGATAGCCACTGGAACCTCCTATATATATATCTTCATAACTGTCGTTGTTAAGATCTCCGGTACATAAACAAGACCCTTCTGATGAAGACATATGGAAAAGTAACCTATCTTTATCAAAATCTACATATTCATTCTCTCTGTGGATGTAACTAATTAGTTCATTAGTTGATTCTTTAAAATAACTTTTACCTTTGAGTGCAGATCTATTTTCAGACTTTTCAGAATCATTAATATCAAGTGTAATGGTCTGACTTGATTTGATATTTCTTATTTTAGAGATAGAACCATCGTACCACTTAACTAAAACTGAGTCTAAAACTTCGTTGTTTCCAACTCCAATAATTAAGTTATTATCAACAGTGGACTGAAACCCTCTTATTGGCATCTGCTCTAATGTGTATAAGTTTTTATCAGAGTAGGCATAAACCTTTGATCCTATTGCATTTAAATTTTGATCTTTTCCTATAAGCTTTATTTTAAGGAATCTGTTCTCAGGATAGAGTTTTTCTGTGTTATTTTTATATATAAATGCCTTCATATTGACATTATTAACAACTAAATCATAGTCACCATCATTATCCAAATCACCGTACGCAGAACCATTGGAGAAGCTTGGTTTATATAAACCCAGAAAATTTGTTTTATTCTCAAATTTTAAATCTCCATTATTGATAAAAGCATAATTAGAGACGGGTACACTTGGAATTAATTCTATTAGCTTTTTATAGTTTACGCTTCCTGGCGAAGCTATTTCCCTTATCACCTCGTCTTGGGTAACATACTGGAGAAAATCTTGATCGGTTAAATCCTGATAAATTCCATTAGCCACAAAAATATCTTTATTACCGTCATTCTGAAAGTCAAACATTAAAGCTCCCCAGCTCCAGTCAGTAGCTTGAACACCTGTCAATCTACCTATTTCGCTGAAGGTGTCATCTCCATTATTAAGTTGTAATGTGTTTCTTGTGAATTGATTCCAGTAACCACTGGACTTAATATATTGGTGTCTATCCCAATTATCAAAAGTTGTAACTGTTTTGATCCTCTCATCAGGCTCGGGTAACATATCAGTTACAAATATTTCAGCATATCCATCGTTATTTATGTCGGCCATGTCTGCACCCATTGAGGCTGCACTTATACTCTTAATCTGATCCTCAAGCTCTTCATTATATGTTCCATCCTGATTATTTATATAGAGATAATCTCTCTCAAAAAAATCATTTGAGACATATATATCCATCCACCCATCATTATTGACGTCACCAACAGTTACACCCAATCCAAAACCTATAACACTTCCGTATATACCTGCCTCCTCACTAACATCTTTAAAAAAACCATCATCATTTCTAAATAACTTATCCCCTCCTACACTATCTCTAATAGGTCTTTGATTCCTTCCTACATTTGTAATTCTAAAGCCACCTTTATATGAGTTATTAAGAAGATAACAATCTAAGTCTCCGTCTCTGTCATAATCAAAAAAGGCAGCATGGGTTGAATATCCTGTGTCATCCAATCCATAATCTGAAGCCATTTCAGTAAAGGTTAAATTACCATTATTTATAAATAATTCATTTTGTTTATTATCTCCTTTTATATCACCAGAGTTAGAGACATATATATCTAGAAATCCGTCAGCATTTATGTCGACAAGACTGACACCTGTACTCCAAGATTTAGTTCCAGCTATGCCAGCAATTTCTGTTATATCTTCAAAATTAAAATTCCCCTTATTTAAATAAAGTTTATTCTCTTCTAAATTAGAGTTAAAGTAAATATCAATTAAACCATCATTATTGATATCACCTAGACCGACACCCCCTCCATTGTAATAATTTCGGTAGTTAAAAATATTAAAATTTTCATCGTACAACAGATCATTTCTGAAGTCAATTCCAGTCTGGAAAGAAGAGAGCTCTTGAAATAAATTATTATCATTATTTGTACATGAGGATATACAGATAAATACTATAAAACAAAAAAATATACTCTTCACTTTTTGATTTTCTTCTCAGTTAAAAGGTCAGTAAAACGAGCTCTTACCTCTCTGTCACTAACTTCCGTTAGTGTAATTCTTCTATTGCCATCTACTGTAACATATAAAAAATCATCACTTTTAGGATTTTTGACAGGAATAAAATCTGTATCATACCAGTCCGATAATATATTTTCAATCTCTTTGATAAGATACTCTGAATCTGTGCCATCATTCCATGGTGCCCACGCAGTGTAAGAATAAGTTGAATTAACCTCGTAAACAGTATCTTTATTGAATACGGGATAAAACAGCATCTCTATGTTTTGACCAATAGATTTAGTAGGTATCAGATATCTGACCGAATTATTTGATGGGCCCTGTGATACCAACTTTCTTTTATTTAGATCCCAACAATGAGAATAAAACTCAGAAGATGTCATACCAAATTTAATACCAAGAAATAGTGAATCATTTCTTATACCAGAATCCAATTCACTTTTTTCTAGAGAGTAATATGAGTCCATTGAACATGAGAATGTAATACAAATAATAAAAAATTGATATCTAATTTTCTTTCTCATAAAATTTTAAATTCGAATTATTAATAGCAAAAATATAGTTAATTATCTCTTTATGTTTCAGTTTTTGAATATCTCTTATCTCACCATATATTTTGAGTCCAGAGTCATTTGAGTTTAACGGATAGAAACCGTCTTTAGTTCCTATAAACATCTTCGAAAAATTTGCATTATTTATACCATATTCAGGCTTAATTTTTGTTGAATTACCGCCAACTATAAAGTCTTTTACATTATCATTATTAAAATCATCAACAAGTATTGAGTTCACTGTTGAAACCTGAGCATCAAAGGGTAAATCATTTAAGGTAAATTCTTTCCCATTTTTATTTTTAAGGTAAACTGAAGCTAGGTTATAAACAAAAACTTTTTCGGTTTCATCAATTATTTCCTTTGGAAAGAGTTCGTCCATTTTTTTATTTTTATAATTCTCAAATTTTAGGAATTGTTTTTTTAGAGAAGGAATCTGCATCCATAAGTCTTTTAATTGAACTATCGGATATAAGTCATCACCATAATACATTCCTAGAATTTGTTCGTTTCTACCATTACCATCAAAGTCATTAACGTACATGGTCAAAGGGTACTCTCTAGAGGCATTAAAAAATGAATTTAGCCCATGATTTCCAATTATGATATCAGGAAATGAATCCTTATTAATAACAACTTCCAACGTATTATATAGTCCATTTGATTTTTCTAATCCTAGGTCTGATGAGATATTAATGAGTTTTCCTTTATTAATTTTATAGACTCCTATTGGCATCCACTCTCCAACAACTATTAATTCATCAATACCATCTAAATCAATATCGACAAATTCACTGTCAGTAACCATTCCCATAGATTTATTTTCACCTAAATAAACTTCTGAGACATCTTTAAAAACTCCATTTCCATCATTAGTAAGTATATAATTCTCAGTTTGAGTACCGTAAGAACCAGTATTTAATCTTGTTCCTAAAAATAAATCTAGATCACCATCTTGATCTATATCATATGCTGATACAGTAGAAGTGCTTTCAAATTTCTTTAATTCATTAAAAGCTTTTTCTTCTTTTTCAAAACTATTTTTATCAAGATTTATGTACAGCCTGTCTCTTAATTCTGGAGAAAAATTAGAATATTCACTCCCACCACTTGAGACAATTAAATCTACCAAACCATCACCATTAAAGTCACCAGAAATACAGTCCACATCCTCCGAATCAATATCAGATAAGAATGGTTTTGAATATTTAATAAAAGTATTACCAGTCTGAAAAAATAAACTCGATACACTACCTTTAGCAGAACCTACAAAAAAGTCATCTAGATTATCTCCATTGAAATCATCGACGCACAAACAAGGCCCTTCATTAGAATTCATTTTAAATAATAGCCTCTCCCTATCAAAATCTACAAACTCATTTTCTAGGTGTGAAAAATCTATATCTATTTTTTTATTAGTTAATAGCTTTTTATCTTGACCTGATACTAATTTTTTTTTATTATCTGAAGCTAACTTCTCACTAATAACATAGTGTTTATTAGAGCTTAAATTTTTAATAGATGTTTCAAGACCATTATTCCAAATAACTCTTATACTATCGATTTCTTTGGTAGTATCTAAACCAAAATAGAGCCTGTAATCAACAGATGACTGAAAACCTCTCATTGGAGATAATTCTTGATACTGAACCCCACCATTTACGTAGACATATAACTTATTGCCTATTCCGTATGTGTTTAGACCATCAGAACTGAATGAGAAAGAAACCCAATTACTTTTAGAGTTATTTCTATAAATAGATGCTGGCATATTAACGTTATTTATTACTAAGTCTAGATCTCCGTCATTATCTAAATCAGAGTAAGCAGAACCATTAGAGAATGAAGGCATGTCAATACCAAATTGAGACGAAACATCAGAAAAAGATAAATCACCGTTATTCTTATATGCATAATTTCCAACCGACTCAGTTGGTATCATATCAATGAGTTTTTTGATTGGTTCCTTCTCTGATTTAATCATATTTGATATTATAGATGGATTAGCTAAGAAGTTAACATAATCTTGATCTAATAAATCTTTGTAAATGCCATTAGCAACAAAAATATCTTTAAGACCATCATTATCCATATCAAAAATTAATGCCCCCCAACTCCAATCGGTAGCATCAACACCTGTTATCCTTGATATCTCAGAGAAAGACCCATCTGCATTATTAAGTTGTAATACATTTCTATTAAACTGATTGAAGTACCCTTGAGAAATTGAAAGTTGATACTTATCCCAAGAATCAAAGACTGCCTTTGAAACTCTCCTATCATGTCTTTCAGGAAGCATCTCGCTGACAAATATTTCAGGATATGAGTCATTATTAATGTCAGCCATGTCTGCTCCCATTGATCCCATGGAAATCTCTGTAAGATAATCTTCTATTGATTCCTTAAAAGTACCATCCTGATTATTTATATATAGATAATCTTTCTCAAAGAAATCATTGGAGATATACATATCTTGCCAACCATCTAGGTTAAGGTCACCAATAGTAACTCCTAAACCAAAACCAATCTCACTAGTATATATCCCAATTTCATTTGATACATCTACAAATTTTCCGTTATCATTTCTTAGAAACTTATTACCCTTGTCACTTCCATTTAACCTTAAATCTTTCACTAAATCAATACCTATACCAATGGATCTAATAGTATTATTTAAAAGGTAACAGTCTAGATCACCGTCTTTATCAAAATCGAAAAAAGCTGCATGGGTAGACAGGCCTTCATTATCTAGACCGTATTCTTTAGCACTTTCTTTGAAAGTTAAATCACCGTTATTAATAAACAGTTCATTATATCTTCTTTCTCCACCTGGAGGTCCAGACTTACAAACATAGATATCAAGGTAACCATCACCATTGATGTCAACAACACTTACTCCAGTACTCCAAACACCAGAGGAAATAAGTCCGGATTGTTCAGTGATATCATCAAAATAAAGTCCTCCCTTATTGAGGTACAATCTGTTTGAGACTAGGTTGCCTGTAAAAAAAATATCTTGTAGTGAGTCGTTATTAAAATCACCTATAGCAACTCCTCCACCATTATAAAAGTTCCTGTAAGTATATGGATTTAATTGTTCGGTATAGTCAAGAGCATTATTAAAGGTTATGTTTGACTTTTGGATTGGTATTAACTCAAATAATTTATCTTCCTTTGACTTTGAACAAGCTGAAAGGATAATAATAAAAATAATAATTTTTCTAATTGTCACTTATATTTATCTATTATGACAAAGATAAAAAAAAAGCAAGCGAAAAAATCGCTTGCTTTAATCTTAAGATATATTTAACTAAATATACTATTAGTAACCAGGATTCTGAACTAACTTGGGATTAGCATTTAATTGATCCTTAGGTATAGGGAAAAGTTTATACTTCGGATCTGAAGCATCTTTTGCCCACCAAGCATCATTAAATTTACCAAACCTGATTAGAGATCTTCTCCTGTCATTCTCAACAAACATCTCTCTACCTCTTTCAGCAAGAAGTTGATCTTCAGTAAGCGAGTTAAAAGGTGTAACTCCAGCTCTAACTCTGATTTGATTTACAATACCAAGCGCACCAGTCGCATCGCCTGTTCTAAAGTGTGCTTCAGCTTTACTTAGTAAAACATCGGCGTATCTAATAAGAACAAAATCATGATTCATATGTTCTCTTCCACCTTGAACGTGACCATACTTATTTATTCTAGCACCACACTGACGACAAGCATCAGGATATATCATGTTGATATATGGTGTAAAATTAAGACCAGTACCATCATCATCACCAGCTTCACCACCAGCTGAGTCATCAGTTCCCTGAGAACCAACTAGGAAGTTTGATAGTCTGCTATCTAGAGTACCAGTAGCAGCTCCCTTACCTTTAATAACATCGCCTTGAGGTCCAGGATTAGTTGATCCGTCTACATATGAGTTATAGAACTCTTCAACTGTTGCGTATCCGTTCCATGGCTGAAATGTTAAATTAAAAGAGTTCTGGCTAGCATAATGAAGAGTCATAGCAACCCAGTTAAACCCTTGCGCAAAAACTTCATCGTAAGGTACGACAAAGATATTTTCAGAGGAACCTTCGTTCTGCTCTTTAAAGTTATCAGAATAAACTGCTTCTAAAGAGTATAAACCAGAGTTGATTATTGCATCAGCATCAGCCTTTGCTGCAGCCCATTGAGCTGTGCCTGAATATACTTCTGCATTTAATAACAACTGCATTCTAATACCAAGAGCAGCCCACTTATTAATTCTACCATAAGTCGTTGCATCTTTCTTTTCACTTAAAAGTGGTATAACAGCGTCAAGTTCAGACTTAACAAAGTTATAAACTTCACTTCTTGTAGAGTTAGGTTTTGTTTCAGTATCAGTAAAATCTGTTGATAAAGGAACATTTCCGAACATATCAAGAAGATGAAAATAATAAAATGCTCTGATTGCTCTTAATTCCGCCTCATAAGCATCGGCACCTTCAATACTACTAAACTGATAAATCAGTCTGTTTACAGTGTTGATAGGACCATATGCATTATTCCAAGCATTGTTAAATATACTGTTATCTGGTTGGAATTCATGCTGATGTAACTGAAGCAAAATACCACCATCGTACCAGTCACCACCCCTTGTAGGTATGACTAATTCATCAGATGATAATTCATTAGCAGTCCAAATATTCGTATGACTTCCCCAGTGTGTCATGGAAGAATATGCCTGACCTAGAGCCGCGATATTTTCTTCATCAGTTGTGAAGAAATTCTCAGCAGCTAAATCACTATATAATTCCTCATCAAGGTTAGTACATGCAGGTACTATAAAAATCATACCTACAATTA
>CENJ01027351.1_pt1 | contig 21473 bp, 18 predicted proteins | sample 356161 | NCBI WGS metagenome assembly CENJ01 (sample SAMEA2619531, study PRJEB7988) | marine metagenome | biome: marine biome (ENVO:00000447); feature: surface water layer (ENVO:00002042); material: "saline water (ENVO:00002010), including plankton (ENVO:xxxxxxxx)" | depth 5 m
TCACGCGCTTCCCATCGGCGAGTCATAACAAAGTGTTCTACAAAGGTGTCTCCGAACAGCCTCCGGGCAGTCTTGGAGGCGTCCAGGGCGTCCGCGGCGTCACCCAGGTGAGAGGCAAAACGCAATTCCCCCGGTAGGTTTGCCTCTATATCATAGGCGTTTCCTTGAACCGGTTCTCCGGGCTCGATGGCCTCCTCAATACCCGCTAAGGCCGCCGCGAGCACGGCCGCCTGAACAAGGTAAGGATTGGCATCTGCGCCGCCCACGCGACACTCAATGCGTTGACTGCCCGCATCCCCTCCGATCACGCGAATCGCCGTGGTGCGATTCTCCACACCCCACGTTGCGGCCGTCGGCGCCCAGGCACCCTGAACCAAGCGCGTATAGCTATTGATCGTCGGCGCCAGAAACGCCAGAAACTCTCTCAGATAGCGACGCATGCCGCCCACCGCGTGGCGCTGAAGCGTGGACATCTTGGCAGGCCCAGCGTCATCAAAAAAAACGCCTCTGCCTTCTTTGTCCAGCAGACTCACGTGCAGGTGACCGCTTTGTCCAGGGTAATCCATGGACCATTTCGCCATAAAGGTCGCCATCATGTCCCTTCGCTGAAAGAAAACTTTGGCGAAGGTCTTGAAGAGCACGGCTCTATCCGCTGCCTCCATGCCGTCCGTGGCCATCAGCGCCGCCTCCCATACTCCAGGGCCGGTTTCGCAGTGCAAACCCTCTAGCTCGCAGCCCAACCCTCTGCAGTAATCCATGAAATCTATAAAGTGTTGCGATTGAGCCGATGCCCGAAGCACCGAGTATCCAAAATTACCGGGCGTCAGGGACGTCAAACCACGATAGCCCTTCTCCCGCACCGTATGCGGGCTTTCATTAAAAACGAAAAATTCATATTCAAAGCCTGATCGAGGGCTGAGGCCATGCTCGGCATAGCGATCCAAAATTGATCGCAACAACGTTCGCGGACAGAGGGGATGGTCGCTGCCGTCGGCGGCGACAAACTCGGCGATGAAGTAGGGACAATTCTCTTCGGCGAGCCATCGCTCTGATTCAACGAGGAGACGGAAGCCCGTATCCGGAAAGCCCGTGTGCCAGCCGGTCTGGATTCCCTGATCATAGAGCTGATCATCTACATCCCAGCCAAAGACGCAGTCGCAAAACCCTCCATTTTTATGGAGCAGGCTGGCGAACTTGTTGAGGCCCACGTACTTGCCACGCAGCACGCCATCTACATCAGCCAGGCCCAGCTTGACCTGGGTCACGCCTAATTTTCGATAGTGATCTAGTCGGTCATCCAAAATTCGGTCTGGAGGCAGGTGCTTTGCTGTTCCAGTATCGTTGGACGTTTCACCTTCGCTCATAGTGCTTCTCGTCGTTGGATTCGACTGATGGTACGCAACAAGCACAAAGGAGGCGAGATCAGAGCAGGGGAGAATGTTACTTTCCGAAACGTACAAGGCTTAAAATTGAAATTTTCTCGCTATCGTTAACTTTTGGTGCACTGTTTCCCCCAATTAGCCTGTGGATAAGTTTGAGGATAACTTGCGGACTGAATGTGGGAAGTGGCTGTATATTATTCCTCTAACCAATTCCTTACTCTTTAGATAAATAGTTATTTACATATTTTTCAATGAGTTATAGGAATTTTTTGACTCTCGTTAAGAAGGATGCCCGCCATCTCAAAGCGTGGATGAGGTTTCACCTCACATGTGCATAACGCTTTTGTTGGCATGTTAGCGACCACTAACCGCACAGCCCTGGACTGGTCACAAAACTTAAACATTTCCCCTCAAAAAACCCTCACTGATATTGAAAACGGTTTCCATAAGTGGCGCTCGTTGGTCTCGATTTTCGGCTTCTTCAACGGCGCATTTTAGTGGATAGGGAACAGGTCAGCTCGGCGCCTAAAGCGCCAACTCAGTGCATCAAATTGAACATTTTTCGGCGATATTTGGTCGCCAGCTCATGTCCCTTGCCGAGCAGGTGGAAGACTCTGATCATGGTCGTGCGCCCGATATCGTCCATGAACGACCGGTCTTGGCCCATGATGTCCAGGCCCGCTGTCAGAGCGTCTTCGTAGGCTTCGGCAACCACGCTCTGGACGGCCAAGGCATAGCGGGCCTCAAGGTTTTCAGGTTCCGCAGCCAGGCGTCCCAGCAACGTATCTCTGGAATCCATTGCGCCAGCTTCCTCGAGAAATTCCAGTCGAGTCTGAGGGCGGAGCCGATCCTCCGTGTCCTCGGCGATAGTCGCCAAGACCCGGCGCGCCTCTGCGTCGTCCCCCTTCCGAACCAGCACATCGGCCAGCTCAACCCTGAGGCTTTGATTGTTTGGCTCGTCTTGAATACTTTGCTGCAGCAGGGCGAGGGCCCCGTCGAACTCTCCGGCTGCCAGCAAGCTCTCAACATCTCCCTTCAACAGGTCTCCCGAAGAGGCGGTGAGCTTTTCAATGAGGGCGGTGAGCTGCGCGTCATCTACCGGCCCCTCTAGCTGATCCACTATTTGGCCTTGGTGTATGACCCGAATGCTGGGGAGCCCCTGCACCTGAAGACGCTGGGCAAGGTTTTGATCCTGAGCAACATCCGACAGCGCTAGGCCCGCCTTACCGTCGTACGCTGGCAAGAGGCGCTCCAAGCTTTCCTTGACCTGGACTGAGGGAGGCACCTGGGCCGCCCAAAAGAGCAAAAACATCGGCTTTGCTGCCGAAGCGTCGACCACTTCAGTCTGAAAATTTTCCATAGAAACGGAAACACCGACTTCCCCTTGCACAATCTACCTCCTTGATCCTAGCCCGGCCCGGACCGCTTACATCACCTTATCGAAAGATATTTGCCGAGACATGGGCTGCTCTCCGATCCAGTCAAAGCCCTCAGCCTGAGTGGCAATCGTAAGACTGGCAACTTGGGCCTGCAAATCTTTGAACATTTCCAGCACTTTAGCTCGTGAATTATTTTGCTCACTGATATGGCCAATGGCCACATGTAAGTCCGGGTGCGCAATTTGCTGCAAAAGTGATCGCGCCTGGACGTTGGACAAGTGGCCAAAGTCCTCCCCGACACGTCGCTTGAGCGCAGGAGGATAGCTGCCCCGCATGAGCATTTCTCGGTCGTGGTTAGCTTCCAAAAGCAAATAGCGACAATCTGAAAATTGGGTCACAACATGTTGAGTCACGCTGCCCAAGTCCGACAGGACCCCTATTTTTTCGTCGCCCGCGGAAAGCACGAACTGGGTAGGTTCCCGGGCATCATGAGGCACCCGGACTGGATTTATTCGGACCCCGGCCACCTCAAATTCCGCATCGCCGTCGAACCCTGTTGCGCTGAGTTCTGCGGGCGCTCGCTGCAGGGTTCCGAAAGAGGCAAAAACAGGAATCTGGTAGCGGTGTGACAACGCAGCGACCCCTGAAATATGGTCGCTGTGTTCATGGCTCACTAAAATCGCCGTGATATCACCAGGGCTCAGGCGCGCTCGCGCCAGGCGTTGCTCGACCTGACGCAGGTTGAAACCACAGTCGATCAAGAAAAGCCCGCCCCCTATGGAGACCAGCGTGCCATTCCCTCGGCTGCCACTACCCAGTGAGGCAAGTCCCATCAGGTAGCATATTCTCGTATGAGGACCAGGATTTCCTGGGCTCGATCAAAATCCTGAAGAGGACCGTCTGCCTGCCAGACCGTTACCTTGAAAGCGTCTCCCGAAGGCTCCTGAATAGGCCCCTCGGTACGCAAAATCACCTCCAGATCTGAACCCCCACAGCTAAACGTTACCCTGCATAAAATGCCCCCACCCTCTTTTCCGGTGAACACGCTTTGAGGAATGCTGATCGAGAGCTGGCCCTCCTCTCGATTCTGCTCGTTTACCAAAATGTCAGCGTTCTGCATGGCCTGAGTCAGCGTTGCCCAAGCCCGATCCTCATCTAGATAAAGAGTCAGTTCGGGTAATCCCTCAGGATTTCGCAGTAGGCCCGTTTTCGGCAGGCTGCCAATCTGTAGCGCCACCTGTGAAACTGTGGTTTCCGCGACGCGGGCTGCGATATATTCCCCAATCTGCTGCAGCAGGGCCGTCTCAGCCGCCGCTAAGTCTGAATCCATGGCCTGAATCGTTACCATCGAAGCGTCGGCTTCATCCCCAAGAACATCATTGTCATGCCGCAAATGAACCTCGGTAGATTGAGGCTGCAACCCTTGCTCTACACGTATTAGAAACCTGTCTGCGCCTTGCGCCATGCCCGCTTGGCTTTTAGCTTCTCTGGTGACGCGACGAACCACATCTCGCACCGCCTCGCCATCATTGCTCAACCACTGGGTCGTGAGCCGACCAACGCTTGGTCGATCCGAGGATAGCGACACCCCGTTGTCCGCAAAGAACTGCTTTATCTTAGGCCACGCGGAGGTGGGTGGCTCGGGTATGACAAGCCAATTCCGTGAGCTGAGGCGTTGTACACGCACCTCATTTCGGTTGTCGGATGCGTACAGCGCATTAGGGAGAGGGGGTCGAGCAGGATAGAACGACGCATTGCGTTGCTCGGCAATCGTGGGAACTGGCAGCGCGTCCTGGATGGAGTCGCCGTTCAGTCCCTCTGGAATCTGCATCGGCGGCAGAGGCCGTGTGTCGATGTAAGACTCCCTTTCCTCCTCACCAAGGCCGACAAGGCCACCCACATCCGGGACCCAGCTGCAGCCCACCATGACCGCGCAACTCGTTAACAACACAGCTTTCTTCATTATTTAGCAGCTCCCGCAAGGTCAATTCGTTGGCGCACCTCAGCACGGTGCTCATCACTCAAAGGGATTAGAGGCAGCCGAATCCCTGCGTTGATACGTCCCAGGTCATGTAGCGCCCACTTGGTGGGCGCGGGGGACGATTCGATAAATAAGATTTCGTGCACGGGCTGCAGCTGACGATCAATCTCCCGAGCACGTTCAACGTCCCCAGCTGCCCAAGCATTGAAGAACCCTGCCATCTTCCCTGGCAGGACGTTCGCCGTGACGGATATCGCACCGACCGCTCCCAACTCCAGCATTTGGAGTGTCTGAGCATCTTCGCCAGAGACGACGAAAAAGTCGTCTTTGCCCGCGGCGGCCACCGACGCCAGGATTTCTGCTACGCGATGGGCGTCACCGCAGGCCTCTTTAATCCCTACGATCCCGTCAATCTGGGCAAGCCTAGCAACCGTTTCTGCTGACAAATCACAGCCCGTTCGAGGCGGTACGTTATACAGCACGATGGGCACGGACGACGCTGCGGCGATGGCCTGATAGTGCCGAAACAATCCCTCCTGAGTCGGCCTGTTGTAGTAAGGCGTGACCAAAAGACAGGCGTCTGCACCCAGTTCCTGAGCTTCGCGGGTCTGATGAATGGCCTCCTGTGTAGCGTTGCTGCCTGTGCCTGCAATAACCGGCACTCGGCCGGCTACGCGATCAATTGTTCTTTTGATCACCTGGAGGTGTTCTGTCGTATCCAGGGTCGCGGACTCCCCCGTGGTGCCCATCGGTACAATGCCGTGCGTGCCGCTTTCAACGTGCCACTCGATAAGATCATCCAGGGCACGCCAGTCCACATCACCCACCTCGGTCATGGGCGTTACCAGTGCAACAATACTCCCTGTCAGCATGCGTGCTACCCGACGTCTTTAGAATTGCAGGATGGTACGCAGGCTTCGAGCGATGGACAAGCATGGCGCTCAGAAGCGCGGCCAGCCGACTTAGCCCGTTGGCGGCGCTTCCTCCGACTGACGCGGCCAGGCCACGTAGATCGCCTTGATCAGGGTTGCCAACGGGATCGCAAAGAAGACACCCCATAGCCCCGCCATGCCGCCAAAGGCTAAGACCGAAATAATGATGGTGATGGGATGCAGATCCACCGCCTCTGAGAAGAGCAGCGGGACCAAGACATTACCATCCAAAAACTGGATCAAACCATAGGCTGCCATAATCCAGCCTAGCTCCCAGGACCAGCCGAACTGCAGCACGGCGACCGCAAAGACAGGAAACGTCACCACGGCTGCGCCAATGAAGGGAATCAGCACAGAAATGCCTACCAGCACCCCAAGCAGGGCCGCGTAATTCAAGTCGAACAACAGAAAGACCGTAAAAGAGGCCAAACCAACAATGACAATTTCTATCGCCTTCCCGCGAACATAGTTGCCAAGTTGAACATTCATTTCGGTCCCCACTGCACTCAGCAGCGGACGGGGCTGAGGCAAAATAGAGCGCCAAAAAGCCATCAGCTCATCTTTGTCCTTGAGCAAGAAAAATACGGATATTGGGACCAGAATCAGATAGACCAGCAGCCCGAAGAGCGAGAAGACCTGGGAAAATGCATTCTCCAGCAAGGTGCCACTCAGATTGCCCAGCTCCCGTGTGGCCTGCTCTACCACCGCAGTGATTTGACTCTGAGTCACGAACTCGGGGAACTGCTCAGCCAGGCGCAACATGCCTTCACGCAGCCTAACCACCAGATTCGGAAGCAGGCTAACCAGGCTGCTTACCTGGGAGGAGACCAGGGGCACCACAAGCAGCACCATGGCCATCACGGCACCCAAGAAAACCATCATGGCCACAGTGATTGCCGCTAATCTCGGGACGCGCACGGCTTCCAGTCGGCGCACCAGATCTTGAAGCAGAAAGGCGATCACGAGCCCGGTCAGGACAGGCGCCAGGGCTTCACCGAGGGTGAGGATCACGACCCCAACTGCCACCAGCATCAAGACCAAATAGACGGCGTCTGGCTGGGAAAAATAGCGATTTATCCAGCGACCGATGATGGTCAGGAAATTCATCGCTGCTTCTGCATCACGTAGCGAAACACGCCGTCCTGCACCTCTGACTGCAATAGGCTATGGCCGCTTTGTCGAGCAAACACCTCGAAGTCTCGCTCGGAACCCGGATCAGTCGCCCACACCTGGAGCAATTGTCCGACGCTCATCCCATTTAATGCACGTTTGGCCTTGAGCAGGGGCATTGGGCAAACCAAGCCTTTAACATCTAGCTCTATTAGCTCTGGCGGCGACTCGAGGTTGTCTTTTTTCATGCTGGCGAATGTAACACATTGTCCCTATTGAGGTGCCTCAGCGGCCAGATAGAAGGCGAGAATTCCTCATGGTTTAACGGGCAGGGCATGCCTAGTTTGGGCGAGCCAGAGAAGAAACGGGAGCCCAGGGCGTGAGCAACCTGAAACCAACCAACGTAACGTGAGGCGTGAAGAAATGATTCCATCACGGATCTGATGGCGTACTATCAAGCTATGCAGTCGCGTCATGCTAAAACGCTCTTCCACCTTTTATTCAGTTCACTGGTTGGACTGTGTTCTTTGTGCCACGCGGCGCCGATTGATCTGCCAAATCTTGGCGATGGCGCATCTCGCCTCATTTCTCCGCAACTGGAGCAAGAGATTGGATCAGCCTTTCTCAAACAGCTTCACGCATCTTTGCCCTTAGTCGGCGACCCGATTCTTCAGTACTACGTGGAGACCCAGCTTGCCGATTTGGTGCAGTATTCCAATCTTCGCAGCCCGCTCCAGGCGGTCGTTATCGTGGACGATGAAGAACTCAATGCCTTTGCCGCGCCTGGCGGGATCATTGGCATCAATCTGGGCCTGATGATTTATGCGAGAGATCTTGACGAGTATGCGTCGGTCATGGCCCACGAACTGGCCCACCTCAGTCAACGCCATTTTGCGAGGAGGGTTGAGGCACAACAAGCCGCGTCTATTCCCACTCTGGTGAGTACCATCGCGGCGATCCTCGTCGGTGTCGCGGGGGGATCGGATGCGGGCCTTGCCGCGCTCACAACCGCCCAAGCCATGGGCCAGGCTTCCCAACTGCGCTTTAGCCGGGAGCGAGAAATCGAGGCGGACCGTATTGGTCTGAATACCCTCGTTCGAGCCAACCTTGACCCCGCGGGCATGGCTCGGATGTTTGAGCGCATGCAGCAGGCCTATAGATTTACTCGCAAACCGCCTGAATTTTTGCTCACGCACCCACTCTCGGAAAGCCGAATTAGCGATGCAAAGAGCCAAGCCAGAGACTACGAAAAGACCCCCCCTCGCCAGGCCAGACCGGAGCGCGCGGAAGACTATCAGCTGATGCGCGCCCGTGCGGAGAGTCGCTTCAGCCAAAACCCCCGCAATGAGATCAAAACCTATCGCAAAGCCAGGAGCAAAAACGTTGATGATGCTGCGGTGACCTACGCCCTCGCTCTGGCGCTGAGCAAGAATGGAGAGCATGTCGAAGCCGTGGACCTAATGCGCGGCATCTATCAAGCCGACTCCAACCGCGTCCTGATGATGGCGGCCTTTGCAGAGCTGTTGATCGCTGCCGAGCAGTACCGCGAGGCGAGGCAAATTCTAGAGCGAGGGTTAGCCCTGTACCCCGACAGCTACCCGCTTTCCATGATGCTGGCTCGTGCCGCTACGGCAGAAAAACGCTACGCCGTGGCAGAAATTCTCCTCGAAGGACAATCTAAACGGCGACCCGTGGATCTCAGCGTTTGGTTTGAACTGGCAGAAACGGCCGGCCTGGCTGGCAACGTCACGGGTGTGCATCTCGCCAGAGCCGAGTACTTCTTTCTGAACGGCGCCTATCACCGTGCGATACAGCACCTGGAGTATGCCAAACGCCTCACCCCTGCAAGCAATCAGCAGCTGAACGCCAAGCTCAGCCAACGCATTCAGGATTTGCGTGTCGCCATGCGCAGAGCCAGCAGCTAAGGGTCAATCACCGCTGAAATTCAAGCATCCGGTCCAGGGGTAACTTAGCCCGCTGCCCGATAGCCGGATCAACGTGTACTTCGTTTCTCCCCCGAATGGAATCATCCAATAATAATCGCTCAAGGTTCTGCAGCTCGTTCATGGCCATCCAGGGACAATGAGCACAGGAGCGACAGGTTGCCCCATCACCCGCAGTGGGTGCTTCAATGAACTGCTTGTTTGGATTTTGCCTGCGGAGTTGATGGAAGATGCCCCGATCCGTTGCGACGATAAATGTTTCGTTGGGCAATTCCCGAGCGCCCTTAATGATGGCACTCGTCGACCCCACAACGTCAGCCTGGGCAATCACCTCAGCAGGCGACTCAGGGTGCACCAATAGCGCAGCGTGAGGATGTACTTTGCGCAGATCCGCCAGCGCCGCAGCCTTGAATTCCTCATGCACCACGCAGGCCCCGCTCCAAAGCAGCATATCTGCCTGGGTTTGGGCCTGAATATAGCGCCCAAGGTGTTTGTCAGGGGCCCAGAGGATGCGCTCACCCCGCGCCTTCAGAGCACTGACGATCTCCAGCGCGCAGGAACTGGTGACCACCCAGTCAGAGAGCGCTTTGACTCGAGCTGAGGTATTGGCGTACACCACTACGGTTCGATCTGGGTGTTGACCGATGAAGGCTTCGAAAGCATCCGGGGGACAGCCCAGGTCAAGGGAACATTCGGCAGCAAGGGTTGGCATATAAACCTGCTTTTCTGGCGATAGAATTTTTGCGGTCTCGCCCATGAAGCGAACCCCGGCCACGATCAGCTTTTGAGCCTCGTGGTCACGACCAAAGCGCGCCATCTCAAGGGAGTCAGCAACGCAGCCGCCAGTCTCTTCGGCCAGCTCCTGGAGCTCACCATCCACGTAATAATGCGCGACCAAAACCATTTTTTGACGTCGAAGCTCCTCACCAATGCGTTTGCGCATGGCTTTGCGCTCGCTCTCCGTCGGGCGAGTGCTTGCTACCAGTGGGACTTGCTCCGGCGCAAGGCTATAGTCACGCAATACTTCTACTGCCATCGAACAGATTCTCATCATGCGAAGGGGCGAAATAGTAGGGCCAAATATGAATAAATGCGAATCCTCTCCACAGCGGAATATCCTATTTTTCGTCACCGAAATGGATGCGGAGGTGAGCGGCCGCGGCAATGATAATGCCCTTCGGCTACCGCGGGCTTTCGCTAACCAAGGCTGGTCCGTACAAATTAGGCCCCATGCATCGCTTCATCTCCAAAGGGGGAGCCTCTTTGCAGAGGAACTGGACTTGGCCAATCAACAACTGATATGGCCCATCGGCTTCGGACCGAGAGCAGGCTTCCTGGATCGGGCTCAGCTACTGTCTAACCTGCCCCAGGAAAAACTAATAACGCCTATCTCCGAACTCGTATTGCAGCACGGCAAGGCCAGTTGGCTAGACCACTGCAGCGAGACCTTTATTCATTGCGACCCCGCCGTTCTCTCAAGCTTCGTTAAGGGTCCAGGGCAATGGGTGCTTAAACCCTTGGCCGGCAGCTATGGGCGTGGCGTGGCGTTATTAGGAGATCAACCAAGGGAACAAATTGAGGCCGCCATGGCTAAAGACCCCGGCAGCTACTTTATGGTCCAGCGCTACCTCGCCGAGGTGGAAGCAGGCGAAAAACGCACGCTAGTGGCGGGAGGCGCCGTTATCGGAACCTATATGCGCCTGCCGCGCAACGGACTGCACGCGAACCTGTCGCAACAGGCGGCCCTAGCGCAGGCTACGCTGACCCAGTCAGAGCAAAATCTCGTTTCAACCCTTCAAGATCAGCTGATCCGACGGCGCATCGGCTTTGCCGCCATTGACACGGTGGGCGATACCCTTATCGAGGTGAATATCGCCAACCCGGGCGGTTTCGGTACCCTAGATGACCTTTACCAGCGTGATCACGCCCAAGCCCTGGTCGGGGCGCTCACGCGCTTCGCGGAAATTCGCTAGGGGGTACCGCCGTCCACCCGCAGGATCGCACCGGTTGTAAAGCTTGCCCCCTTGCTGGCTAAATACAGAGCGGCACCAACGATTTCATTGGGCTCCCCACCCCGGGCCAGAGCAAGCCGCTGTTTTGCATGGCGCTCGAAGGCGGGCATGTCCCAAGCTTCAGAAATATCGGTCAGAAAGGGCCCAGCGGCGATAGCGTTAACGCGAACGCTTGGTCCGTAGGCGAAGGCATAAGATCGCGTCAGCGCATTAAGACCCGCCTTAGCGGCACCATAGGGCTCCGATGCGGGAGCGGGGTGCAGGGCGGCAGTGCTGCTGATATTGATGATGTTGCCACCCTCACCCCGGGCCATACGTTCCCCTACCGTCGCCATGAGGCGGAAGGGCCCCTTTAAATTTACCGACACCACCTTGTCGAAAAGCGCCTCACTGACCGCCGACAATTTATCGTATACGGGAGACATGCCAGCGTTGTTGATCAGGATGTCGATTTTTCCGAAGTGTGCATAGGTTTTAGCCACCAGGGCATCGATCTCATCCCAGTGCCCGACATGACATCCAATCGCGAGCGCTTCGCGCCCTAAGTCACGCACCTCCTGGGCGACGGCCTCACAGGCGTCTGCCTTTCGGCTGGTAATCACCAGGTCTGCCCCACGCTGAGCCAGCGCCAGGGCCATTTCTCGGCCTAGCCCGCGACTGCCCCCGGTGACCAAGGCCACCTGCCCGGAAAAATCCAATAGCTCATCCATGGTTCTCCTCACTTCCTACTGAGTTCTCGCCCTCATCAACGGGCTAGCGAATTATCTAGATTGGTAGCCTGAATCGCGACCTAGGACACGGCACGCAGTGAGCCCGCCAGCTGGCGATGGCCATGTGCTGCCGTGAAACCGGCCCCATCCCAGACTTGTTCCCCTCCCACAAATACACCGCCGACCACACCATCGGAACGGTTAACCAACTGATGGCACTGGAAGGCATCTCGGTAGATATAGCGAATGCTCTGCTCACCGTCGTATTGGCGCAGACAGTCCGGGTCAATAAGCACCATGTCCGCCCGGGCACCCAGCTCAATACGACCCACTCCCGGTAAACCGAAAAACGCGGCAGGCTCCTGGGTCAGCCGATGGAGCATCTGACTAAAACCAATCTCCCCGTCGCCGAGGCCGATTTTGAGCGCCCGCAGATTGCCATCAAAAAATGCCATATTGGTCACGTGCGCCCCGCTATCGTTAAAGCCTGGCAGCAGTTTTGGATGCAGCAGGAGCTCACGGACCTTTTTAGGGTCGGCGTTAGCGGCCACATAGTGCCAATGAAGGTCGGTGTCGAAATGTCGCAGCATGGCTAAGAAGAATTCGCCGTCATCGCGAATCTCAGGCCCGAAATTAGAGAAAGCGGCCGCTTCGCAGGCGTCGTCAATGACGTCGGGTTGCTGCCGCCAAATGAGGTAGCGATGGTAAATCCAGGCCATCGGCTGATTGAACCAAATCGCCACGGGACTGCGGAAGATCACCATGTCGTTCAAGTCCCGCGTCATAAAGTCATTCTCTAGCCGAAGCTTGCGGCGCAGATGAGCGATGTTGAAACCGCTCTTACCGCGCTCCCACATGCTGCGAAAGGCCTCAACGAAATCAGGGTCATCCAAGATAGCCCGTCGCGCCGATACGTCCTCTAGCTCCGTCTCGATCAACTGACGCATGAGGTAGTTGCCTTCGGCGAGGGGGCTAATGGGACCCTCTGAATAAACCCTAAACGGCGCGCTAAGGGACTGCATTCGAAAATTCCCGTTGAGGGCTTTGGAGTTCAGGAGGTGTGCAAACATGAGTGCGCGGGCCAGGTTTGAACGATTATTTACGCTGTCAATGGCGGCCAATGCCGTGACCTTCAGAGGCCGACCATAGAGACGGCCGCTGCTCAGCATAAATAACTTCGCCGTCAGCGCTCCGTTGTCGGTAGCGGGAGTCATTTGCCATACGCGGTCATATCGCCGGACGACGTCCGTGAGCAGTTTGTACTCCCCAAACTGAGCGTATTGGGTAGGGATTCTCTTCTTCAAATTCGGCGCGTTGGCCAGAAAATGCAGGGGTAGGCCATCCGTCGACAGACCCAAATAACCGTCCTGTAGCGCTTCCTCCAAAATGCCCACCATCTGGCCCAGCTCTGCCTTGGTGGGCTGCCTGGAAATGCTGTCCTCGAGGCCCATGACCTCGATACGCAGCATGGAGTGGGGAAGAAAGGGTGCCATATTGGCGGCTAGGGGCAGCGCGTCCAGATGCTCAAGATAACTCGATGGCTTATTCCAGGTGGCCTGGTCGGCCGTGCGCGAGAGCACGGACTTGGGGATGTTTTCCACCCGGGCAAAGCAGTCAACGATAGGGTCTTGGGCATCCGTCCGCTGGGCACCAAAGGCGAGGCCTAAACTACAGTTACCCACCACCACCGAGGTGGTGCCGTGACGCACTACTTCGGGCAGGCCAGGCTCCAGCTCAGCCTCCAGGTCTTCGTGGGTATGAATGTCTAACAGCCCGGGAATAAGCCACTGGCCCTCGGCATCATGTACCTGAGCAGCAGGCGACGTGGGCAAACGGCCGCCAATGGCAGCGATGACGCCGTCCTTCAGCGCAACGTCACCTGTTCGACCGGCCTTACCAGAGCCGTCGAATACCTTTGCATTCCGTATAATCAAATCCCACTGCATGATGACAGCCTCGCTTCATGAACCCTGCACGCCAAAGGCTGCCAGAGCTGATCTCAAGCCTCAATAGCGCGCCTAGCCGCGTCTAGAAGAAGCAGGGACAGGAGGATTAGCAGAACAAAGGCCAAGCCACTGACCATAAGCGCCACATCGACACCGTGGCTCTGGGCTATCCAGCTAATCGGAAGCAGCCCCAGGGGCATCAGCCCATGGGACATCATGTCAATGCTCATAATCCGACCACGCATCCCGGACGCCACCTCGTGCTGCAGCAAACCGCGATTCAGGGACATATTCCAGCTACTCAGCAACCCGACGAGGGCCATCACCAGCACGGCGACCAGCATATTTTCACTCAGGCCAAAGACGACGGTGAGTAAGCCCCATCCAAGAGCGCTGATGACCAACCAGCGCCCCTTGTTTCTTAGCCCCCCCATGGCCGCCATCAACACCGACCCGACGATGGCCCCGCCCCCCATAGAAGAGATCAAGAAGCCAAGAGTGTCCGCATGACCACCCAGAATGTCCTGGTTGAAGGCAGGGAGCAGCGTGTTGATCGGCATGCCAAACAAAAACGGAATGATCGACAGGACCAAGAGGCCCAGTACGCGTGGATGGCTAAAAGCGTAATCAAATCCCTGACGCATTTCGCTCAGGGTGCCACTACGACTGGCTGACTCGGGAGAGCCCGGCACGCTAACCAATAGAGTGGTCAGCGCCGAGACCAGGTATAGGCTAGCGATGACTAGATAAACGATGCCAACGCCGAAGGCCGATTGCTCGTTGCCATCGGCAATCCAGGCAATCAGGCCACCTGCGAAGGCAGGGCCAATCAGCCTGGAGAGGTTCCAGCCGGTGTTGTTGAGCGCCATGGCCGTAAAAATAAGAGGCTGGGGAATCAGTTCTGGAATGAATGCCTGGCGTGCCGGCATGGAAAGGGCGAGCACGGTGCCATTAAAAAACCCAAAACAAATGAAGTCCCACAGCGTGGCCTTGTTCGCAAAAATAATCGCGGCCATAACCAGCGTTGCCAGGCAGTTAAGCGTCTGGGCGATGACGACCAATCGGCGTTTGGGAAATCGATCCGCAAGGACGCCGCCATAAAGAGAAAACAGAACGCTGGGAAACATAAAGGAAATGGTGACCCAAGCCAGGTCAAGGGCGGACGCCGTGAGGCTATAAATGAGCCAGCCCCGTGCGATCATCTGCATATTCATGGCAAAGGAGGCACCCAAACTGCCAATCCACAGCCAACGAAAATTCGCGACAGCCAATACAGAATAAATATCGCGACTGGCCAATTTGCCCCCCCAAAGCGAAACGCGGATGTTATCAGAAAACTGCGCGACGCCTCAGAACTGGAGCCGGTGCGTGCCGGGCTAACGTTCTGAACAAATGAAATTCAACCCAAAACGCAAGGTGCTCAACTCGGTTCGGGGACAGCGATAGCCAATATTGATAGGCTCCAACCACCCCAGCGTTGAGTAGAGGCTATGCCGACTAACCCCAATGATCGTTTAAATCAGCTCTCGCCTTGGATCGTTGTGCTTAGCCTATCCCTGCTGGGGGTGCTGTCTCATTTGATTCCCCATCCGGCGGGGATGTCCACCGTCGGTGCTGTGGGCATGCTCGCCGCCGCTCTGCTGCCTCGTAAACTGCTCGCGATACCCGTGTTCGTGACCATCACCGTCTTTGACCTATACCACGGTGGCTATGCCCTCGTGGCCATGATGCTTGTCTATGCAGCCCACGTCGCCGCAGCAGGCTGCCTGCCAAGGATATTGGCTCGCATCAACACCACGACGGTTATTGGTGCTGCCTTGGCCAGCGCCCTGGTCTTTTACCTCATCAGCAATTTGGCGCCCATGGTCCTGGGCTTCTATCCCAACTCAGCTGCAGGCTGGGTGAGTTGCTACGTAAACGGCATCCCCTTCCTACTCCGAGGCATCGCCGCCAACCTCATTTTCGGTGGGCTGGCTTTCCTTATCCTTTGGGCAGCTCGCCGGACTGCTGATTTCATTCGTGACCGTCAGCACTTCAATTTGCCCTAACCCCGCCAGCCCACCAAAACCAAGTGGCTGCATTTGCTAAGCCAGTTGGCTGCATTTGCAAAACCTGGGGCAATGATCAACCATCCTCTCCTGGCCTTGGCAGGAGAGGAACTCATGACGGACTTCGAGGACATCGGTATTCATCTGGACGGCCATGTTGCCGTAGTCGAGCTTCAGCGTGGGCCGAATAACTTTTTCGACACGCAAATGATCAACGACTTGGCCAGCGCCTTTGAGCAGATGCAAAACAGCGACGACGTTCGTGCCGTCGTGCTCTGCTCAGAAGGCAAACACTTCTGCGCGGGCAATGATTTCTCGGACCCCACCCGAAACGAGGAGCCAGCGGATCGGGAGGCGGATCAGGGCAACCCCCTCTATGCTGCCGCGAGCAGGCTTTTTGCCACCAACCTCCCGGTCGTTGCCGCCATTCAGGGGGCGGCAGTGGGGGGCGGCTTTGGGCTGGCGGTCATGCCGGACTTTCGTGTGGTTTGCCCGGAGGCTCGCTTTACCGCCAACTTTGTCAAGCTGGGCATTCACCCTGGCTTTGGCCTGACCCACACCCTGCCCCGCCTCATCGGGCACCAGCAGGCACACAGACTGTTCCTCACTGGCCGCCGCATTGGGGGCGAGGAGGCCTACGCCATCGGTCTTGCCGATGTGCTTACTGACAAACAAAACCTCCGCGCGGAGTCCATCAAGCTGGCATCAGAGATCGCAGAGAATGCACCCTTGGCCGTGGCATCAGTTCGCAAAACCATGCGCGGCGACTTGGCTGAGGCGGTGCGATTGCAGACCGACCATGAGAATCGGGAGCAGCATCGCCTGCAGCAGACGGCAGATCATAACGAGGGTGTTCAAGCGGTGGCGGAACGCCGACTCGGTCGCTTCATTGGGCGCTAGGTGGGCCTAACGGCAGCCTGGCTCCTACGCGCATCCAAGGCAGCTCGAATCTCCCGATAGGTTTCCTCGTCGAGCTTGAAACCGCGGATAAATAAGTACGCACCAATGGCATAGCACACCAGGGGGAAAAGCCCGTACAGGGCCACGATGGCCAGCTGGACCTGCATAGTTTGATCCTGATTCGGCACAAAGCCGGCAACTTCCAACACAAATCCGGTTAAGAGCAGCATCACGCCCAGGGCGCTTTTATAAACAAAGTTCCAGGCGGCGAAGTAGGAACCCTCCTTTCGCTCACCGGTGCGGTATTCGTCATAGTCGATGACATCGCCCTGAATTGACGGCCCGATGGTACCGCCGCAGCCATGGGCCAAACCGGCAAAAACCGCCAGGGTCAGTATCAAGGCCAATTTTTCTTCGACGCTGCCCAGGAAGGGCAAGAAAAACATTAGGCCAAAGGAGATACCAGTTATGCACATGCTGGCTCCCCAAATTCGAATTTTGCCGAACCGCCGTGAGAGTGGTAACCAAAGCGGCACCGAAAGCGACGATGGCAGCATAAAGGCTAGGATGATGGCCGGCGCCCAGAGCGCGGCCCCGATAACATATTGCGCCACGTAAAGGGTGAGCGCCGCAATGGCCGCAGAGCCCACGTGCTCTATGAACGTGACAACGATAAGCAGGCGTGCGTGGTCGTTATGCCAAATATCTTGAAAGGCTTTGAATGGACTCCCGCTGGCGCGACCCTGGAATTCCGCGCGCTCACGTAATACACAAACCGCATACACCACAAGAAGCGTCATGATGATTACGGCAATCAGGGCGAGCTGTTTCGCCAAACCTCTGACATCGCCATCGCTGAGACCCTCTTCTCGAATCAGAAGGTACATGGAAATAAGGGACAGGATAGAGCCCAAGGTATAAAAAATATGCCGCAGGCCAAAGAGCTGGCTCCGCTCATGATAGTCGTCTGACAGCTCGGCACCCAGAGCCATGTGCGGGACGAAGAAAAGCGTCATGGCCGAGTAGAAGCCCAGGATAGCAATGGCCATCCACAGATTTAGATCTTCCTGTTCCAGGTACGCGGGTGGGGCGAAGACAGCGTAAAAGCCAAGGGCTATGGGTATCAGGCTGGCCAAAATCCATGTTCGGCGACGGCCCAGGAGACCGCTTGTTCGATCACTTAGGTATCCCGCCAAAGGGTCAGAAATGGCATCCCAGATACGCGACAAGCTGAATATGGCACCCATCACCACCGGCGCGATCAACAGCACGTCCGTCGAAAACTTCATCACGTAGAGACTGAGCATTAAGTACATATAGCCCGCACCAACTGCGGGTGCACCAAACGCCAATTTGGTGGACCAGGGAACCGGGGGCGACATCACAGCGTCCTTAGCTTGAGGGGGTTAAGCATTTTTGATGGTCAGTCCACCGTCAACGGGCAGCGCCACACCCGTCATATAGCCAGCGGCAGGCAAGGCGAGATTGAGCGTGGCGTGAGCCACCTCTTCAGGCTCGCCATAGCGCTTCAGCGCCACCCTTCGGCGGGCGTATATCGCCTTTTGATCCTCAGGAATCTGGGCGGTCATCCCAGTATTAATGGGGCCAGGACAGATACAGTTCACGGTGATGCCCTCAGCGCCAAGCTCCACGGACAGCGAGCGCGTCAAGCCAATGACACCATGTTTAGCGGCCGTATAGGGACTACCAAATTTCGTCGCCCCCAGGCCCTCAGTAGAGGCGATATTAATAATTCGCGGATGCTCCGCCCGACGTAGATAAGGTAGCGCTGCGCGAATCATGCGCATCTGCGCGGTCAGCAGCACATCAAAGGATTGCGCCCAGGCTGCCTCATAGTCCTGGCTGTCCAGAGCTGCAGGCATGGATATTCCTGCGTTGTTGATCAGAATATCAATCCCCGCCATCTCAGCGGCAATTTCATGCACCGTTGGCTCAATAGCCTGAGACTCTGCGAGATCCAAGGGCCACCCACGCGCTAACGCACCAGCCGCACTGATTTCGTCTATCACCGACTGCAGGCGCTCTGCCTCCAGATCGATGGCAGCAACCCGAGCGCCTTGGGCAGCGAACAGCTTGGCGGTAGCGGCTCCCATGCCGCTCCCGGCGCCAGTGATGACAGCAACCGAGCCCTCGATAGATCGACTGAGCGCACTTAATGACATGCAGCAATCCGGGCGCCTACCGGACCGTCACCACGGGTGCACGCAAACAGGCAAGGCCGTATAGCCCCGCACGAAGCTGGACTGAACGCGCTCAACCTGGCCGACCAATTCAATCATCTTGAAGCGCCTCATGATCTCCTCCCAGAGGACGCGCAGCTGCATCTCAGCCAGGCGATTGCCCATACAGCGGTGCAGACCAAAACCAAAAGAAAGATGATGGCGCGCATTAGGACGATCTATCCAAAAGCGGTTCGGTTCGGGAATGACCCGCTCGTCTCGATTCCCTGACACGTACCACATGGCGATCTTATCTCCCGCGCGAATACTTTGACCCGCGAAGTGAACATCCCGGGTCGCGGTCCGCCGCATATATGCCAACGGCGTCTGCCACCGAATAATTTCGGAGACCATGTTTGGAATAAGGCCCTGATCGGCGCGCAACTTGTCGTATTCATCTGGATTTTGATTCAGCGCCAACACGCCACCCGAGATAGAGTTACGCGTCGTGTCGTTGCCACCAACGATGAGCAAAATTAAATTGCCCAAGAACTCCATAGCGGGCATGGCGCGGGTCTCTTTGCCATGCGCAAGCATGGAGAGTAAATCAGCTTTGGGTTCAGCCGACGCACGTTGATCTCGCAGGGTCGTGAAATATTCCAGACATTCGAGCAGTGCCGCTCGTCGTTCTGGTTCAGGGATCAACCCGCCCCCCAGTTCGCCCGACGTTGCCATATCCGACCAATATGTCAGCTTGTGACGGTCTTCAAAGGGAAAATCGAATAGGGTGGCGAGCATCTGCGTTGTCAGCTCGACGGATACGTGGTCTACCCAGTTAAAGGTCTCCCCTACCGGCAGGCTGTCCAAAATCGTGGCGGCTCGAGAACGAATCGTGCTCTCAAGTTTTACTAGGTTTATTGGCGCCACGGCGCCCTGTACCGTTTGCCGCTGGGCATCATGTTGCGGCGGGTCCATCCCAATAAAATTCTTGGTCTGAAAATCTTGCGGGCGGTCTGCCAGGACAACCCCGGCATCCGACGAAAAGTCCTGCCAGTTTCTCTCCATTTCCATAATGTGGCTGAAGCGCGTGATGGACCAGTAGGAACCAAAGAGGCTGTTCTGGCAGTAGTGAACGGGGGCTTCATCTCGCAGGCGCGCGAAATAATCCCAATGAATATCCCGCTGCATCAGCTGCGGCAGACTGACGTCTATTTCAGCCAGGTCGACGGCGTAGGCGTCCGGACCCGGCGCGGTATCCAACGTTGGCATCGTTACCTCCTTGCCAAAATTGCTTCGACCATACACCCAGCCGGAAACGTGATCAAAGCATTGAGAGAACAATCTGGCCCCCTCTTGGCTTCCAACAGGACCTTGGTCAAGCTACTGTAGTCCGATGCTGCCGCTCGCCTTTAACAACCAGTTCACCGCCTGTCTGCCCGGAGATGCCGAAACGGGCCCGAGGCGACGCCTAGTCAAAGACGCACTCTTTTCTCGTGTCCAGCCAACCCCCGTGAGGGCACCAAAATTACTGCACGCCTCCAGAGCGCTTGCGCAAACCCTAGGGCTTAGCGAGGCCGACTGCCAGTCCGAGGACTTTTTGCAAATCTTCGCTGGCAACCAGGTAATGCCGGGCATGGACCCCCATGCGGGCTGCTACGGTGGCCATCAATTCGGAAATTGGGCCGGGCAATTGGGGGATGGACGGGCCATCAATCTAGGTGAGGTTGAACTGAGTCAGGGACACCTGATGCTGCAGCTCAAAGGCGCCGGAGAAACTCCGTATTCACGAACCGCCGATGGCCTCGCGGTGCTGCGCTCATCCCTTCGCGAATATGTTTGCAGCGAGGCGATGTTCCATCTGGGTATCCCCACCACACGAGCCCTGAGCCTCATCGTCACCGGGGAAGCTGTGGTGCGCGATATGCTGTATGACGGAAACGCTGCCCCTGAACCTGGCGCCGTCGTTTGTCGCGCCAGCAGCAGCTTTGTCCGATTTGGCCACTTTCAAATGCTCGCTGCCCGCGGCGAGGAACACCTGCTCGGTCAGTTCACTGATTTCATCATCCGTACGGAGTTTCCCGCTCTGACATCCATTGCAGACCAACGCGAGCGCACCCTAGCCTGGTTCTCAGAAGTTTGTGACCGCACGGCAAAGCTCATGGTCCACTGGATGCGGGTCGGCTTTGTCCACGGGGTGATGAACACGGACAACATGTCCATCTTAGGGGAGACCATCGACTACGGCCCCTATGGCTGGCTAGAGAATTTCGACCCTGCATGGACACCTAATACAACGGATGCAGGACAGCGTCGCTATCGCTATGGCCAGCAGCCCGCGGTGGCTCAATGGAACCTCATGCAGCTGGCAAACGCCATCCTGCCCTTGGTGCAGGACCCCAAGCCCCTGGAAGATGCGCTCAGCCATTTCGTCACCGTCTACGAACAGCAATGGCAGCAAATGATGGCGAGTAAACTTGGCCTCCTAGTCCCCAGACCAGAACTCGTAGAGCGCCTGCTGAAGCTGATGGCTGAGACAGAGACCGACATGACCATTCTGTATCGAAAGCTCGCAGACATCGACCAACCCCACGAGCTTGCGGCCCTAGGTCCTGCCCTTTATCAGCCAGAGGCGCTGGAGGGGGAGTTCGCCGAAGGTGTTTCAAAGTGGTTGCGAGACTACCTTTCAGAGGCTGAACATCAGGGCCAGGGTGCTTCTCAGCGAAAACAGCTGATGAATCGCACCAACCCACTATATGTGCCTCGCAACTATCTCGCCCAGCTGGCCATTGACGACGCTGAGCAAGGAGACTGCAGCCGCCTGCAACGTTGGATGCAGCTCCTCCAAAGTCCGTACGAAGAACAAGAGGATGCCGAAGAATTCGCGGCCAAGAGGCCTGAGTGGGCTCGTCATCGAGCCGGCTGCTCGATGCTCTCCTGTAGCTCCTAGCCG
>CENJ01174060.1_pt1 | contig 21459 bp, 19 predicted proteins | sample 356161 | NCBI WGS metagenome assembly CENJ01 (sample SAMEA2619531, study PRJEB7988) | marine metagenome | biome: marine biome (ENVO:00000447); feature: surface water layer (ENVO:00002042); material: "saline water (ENVO:00002010), including plankton (ENVO:xxxxxxxx)" | depth 5 m
TGGTTTGTTTCGCTGTGATGTTCTTCATCGGCTCTAACACATCTTATTAAATCTGAAAGCTTTGCATCTGTACCAAGTTTGTAATAATTAATAGCAAGTTTTGGCGCTTGAATATTTTCAATCTTACCTGATTCTACAAGTTCTAAATATTCTGTATAACTTTTAACAGCTTCATCCTCAAAATACCCAATCATTCTGTGAGCAGTTCTTGTAAAAAATATATAGATAAATAAATAAAATAAACCAAAAATTACTTGTGCAAATAAAACAATAAATCTCTCAAAATAATTAGGTTTAGCAATTTCAATAAAGAACATTAAATGCATTCTTTCATTTTCAGCTTCAGCAAGCATTTCTCTGATTTGTTCACCATAACCAGCTTTCATTACTCTTAGACTTTTAAAATGCATCCAAACACCAGCAACCATACCAGGTACTCCTGCAACGGTTTCTAATACCACGGCTCTATGTCCATATTTTTTTGCAAAAAAAGTGTCTGCAATTATTCTAAAGAATTTAGTCATCGATAGAGCAAAGGCGTCTGAAATATTTTGTTTATTTAATTTATCTAGTATTTGCATATTTATTAAATTTATAATTTATTATATTAATTTTTTATATTATGTTCAAGTCAACAATATATATACGGTTAACTTATTCTCTTCACTAAAATATACTCATATAATTGCAGTATGAAAAAATTCTTAATAGCCTTAGTTACATTTACTTTTTTATACTCTTGTAACAACGAGGTCACAACTGACACGCCTAGTATGGGTTTATTTGAAGAATACTTATTTAAACTTGCATCTGATGAATTTGAAGGAAGAGCACCAGGAACTAATGGTGGATTAATGACTAAAAATTATATCTCTGATCAATATAAGGATATGGGATTAAACATGTTCGGAGATTCTTATTTAATGCCAGTAAAGCTTGCTGAAGTTACTCTTAATACTAATATGTCAGAATTTAACCTTACTTATGAAGGAAAAAAAATAGATCTTATAGCTAATAAACAATTTGTATATTGGACTAAAAGACAAGTTAATGATATTGAACTAAAACCAAGTGATTTAATATTTGTTGGATATGGTGTAAATGCTCCTGAGTATGATTGGCTAGATTATTCAGATATAGATGTTACTGGAAAGACTTTAGTTTTACTTATAAACGATCCTGGATTCGAATTAAAAGACCCTAATTTATTTAAAGGTAAGGCTATGACATATTATGGAAGATGGGGCTATAAATATGAAGAGGCAGCTCGAAGGGGCGCCTCAGGAGTATTAATAATTCATGAGACTTCTCCTGCAGCATATGGTTGGGAAGTTGTTGAGAATAGCAACACGGGGCCTCAATTAGACCTTTCAATAGAAAATAAAAATCTCGACAGAATTGAGCTTGAGGGTTGGATCACTAAAGATGTAGCAGAAATGATATTTTCCAAGTACAACAAAACATATGACCAAATGAAAGCTTATGCTCTGTCTGATGATTTTAAACCTTTTGAATTAGATGGATTTCAATTGTCAGCAAAAATAAAAAATGATATTCGATATGCAGAATCACATAATGTTGTAGGGTTTGTTGAAGGATCCACTAAGCCAGACGAATACTTAATGGTAATGGCGCATTGGGATCATCTTGGTATAAGTTCCAATGGCGAAATTTATAATGGTGCTGTTGATAATGCTACAGGTGTTGCAATGGTGATGTCATTGGCAGAATATTTTTCAAAAAGAGATACTGAAAGATCAATAATCTTTATAGGTCTTACTGCAGAAGAATCAGGATTGCTTGGTTCAGCCTATTTTGCTGAAAATATGCCATTTAATGAATCGCAAATGATAGCTGGATTAAATTTTGACGCTTATTTTGCATTTGGAAAAGCAAAAGATATTCAAATCGTTGGTTATGGCGCATCTGAACTTGAAGATTTAATGTCAATTTCAGCACAGAAAAAAAATAAATATTTGTCTCCTGATTGGCAACCTGAAAAAGGTCTTTTTTACAGATCAGATCATATTAGTTTTGCAAAAATTGGTATTCCTGTTTTATATACTGACCCAGGCATAGATATGATTGATGGTGGAAGAGATAAAGGTATTGAGCTTGTTAATGGATATTATTTAGGTGGTTGCTATCACAAAACCTGTGATGAGCTTGGAGATGATTGGGATTATGCAGGTATAGAACAAGATCTTGAAATCTTTGCAGATTTTCTTTTAAATCTAGCAAATTCTGCTGATACATATCCCAATTGGTATGAAGGCAATGAATTCAAAGCAATAAGAGATAAATCTCTTTCTCAGTAAGCTTTAAATATGAAGCTAGATGTTTATTTTATAGATGCTTTTGCAGATAAGGTATTTACAGGAAACCCTGCAGCTGTAATTTTTACTGATATCGATGATGAAAAATTAATGCAAAAAATCGCATCTGAAAATAATTTATCTGAGACTGCTTTCGTTAATTTAACAAAAGACACAAATTACATCAGATGGTTTTCTCCTTTAAAAGAAGTTGATTTATGTGGACATGCAACACTTGCATCAGGGTTTGTATATTTTAATTTAATTAATAAAGATGAAAATGAAGTCACTTTTATGTCTGCAAGCGGCGAGCTATCCGTTAAAAGAAATGACGATTTATATGAGTTAAATTTCCCTAAAGATAAGTTAATAAAAATTGATCTAAAAGATCAGGTTGCGGATTCAATTGGAGTAAAGCCAATTGAGACTTATATTGGTGATATCAATCTTTTTGCAATACTAGATAGTGAAGATGCCATAAGAGCACTAACACCGGACTTTGACAAGTTAATCAAGCTAGAGGGCCAAGGACTTATAGTCTCAGCACAAAGTAATGAATGTGATTTTGTTTCGAGATATTTTTGTCCTAAATATGGAATCAATGAAGATCCCGTTACTGGATCAGCTCATACTTCATTAATTCCATATTGGTCAGAAAGACTAAACTCTAAAGAGTTAGTTGCAAAGCAAGTATCTAAGAGGGGTGGCGTGCTTTATTGCAAAAATAAAGATACTAGAGTTCTAATTTCAGGAAAAGCAGTCTTATACATGAAAGGAGAAATCGAGCTTAGTTAAACTTCAATAATTTGCTTACCAAAATTTTTACCAGTTAGAACATCTCTTAATGCTTGTGGGGCATTTTCAAATCCCTTAGTTATTGTTTCTCTGTACTTCATCTTTTCATTCTCAACTAATTGAAGAATTTCTTTTGTGGCTTGTTCCCATTCATTCATCCACTCAGTAACTACAAAGAATCTGTGTTCTGGTTTTGGATTGAGTGCTCCAAAAACATGAAAAGGTGTTTCAACGTTCATCATATCTTTCTCGTTATACTGCGAAATAAAACCACATATAGGAACTCTTGAACCATCATTTAGCATGGGGGCTACAGCCTTTGAAACAGGTCCACCTACATTCTCAAAATAGATATCAATACCATTTGGACAGGCATTTTTAAGATCATCATTTAAATTACCAGCTTTATAATCTATACAATCGTCAAACTGAAGGACATTCTTAACATATTCACATTTCTCAGGCCCGCCTGCAATACCTATGACATTGCATCCATATATTTTCCCCAATTGACCCACAACAGTTCCAACAGCACCAGACGCTGCAGACACAACTAGAGTTTCACCAGATTTTGGTTTACCAACTCTGTTTAGGCCAAAATAAGCAGTTCTGCCTGGCATACCCAGAGTCCCTAAAAAAGAAGATAAGCCAATATTAGAATCAGGAACTTTTAGCAAAGCAGGATCAGTATCTTTTGCTTTTATATATGCTTGCCATCCTTTATGAGCACAAACCTTATCACCAACATTAAATAAATCAGAATTGCTCTCAACAACAATACCTGCTGTTTCTCCAGTCATCGGTTCGCCAATCTTTGCCGGCGCTGCGTATGATTTAGAGTCATTCATTCGACCTCTCATATATGGATCAATAGAAAGGTATTTAACTTCAATTATGATTTCATTTTTTTTTAAGGAAGTAATCAATTCATCATTAAGTTTCCAACAGTCATCTTGAGGCATTCCAATTGGTCTTTTATCAAGTAAGTATTGTTTATTTAAATATTCCATATATTCCCCAAAATTAAATTAATTTAGTTAGTTCTCTAAAATGTTTTCTGCAAAGAGTTTTGTATATCTCAATTCCACCTATAAGAATTTTTTCTCCTTCAAGAAGAATTTTGCCATTCGAATCTAATCTTACAACCATGGTGGCTTTCTTGTCACATTCACTGCATATAGTTTTAAGTTCTTTAAGATTATCAGCTATAGCTAGTAGCTCTTGACTTCCTTCAAATAGCTCTCCTCGAAAATCTGTTCTTATCCCATAAGTCATAACAGGTATATTTAATTCATCTGCAATTTTACCAAGGCCATGGACTTGCTTCTTAGTTAAAAACTGAGCCTCATCAACAAATATACAACTTATTTTTTCAGATTGTTTTTTACTGATTTCATTGTAAAAGTCATATTCATTATTTACGATTATTGCATCAGCTTGCAATCCAATTCTTGAAACTATTTTGCCATTTGATTTATCCGCTATAGATTTTGGTACAAATAACAATGTTTTTAAATTACTTTCTTTGTAATTGTGATTTGATTGAAGAAGAGCAGTTGATTTACCCGCATTCATAGTTGAATAAAAGAAATGAAGTTTTGCCATATAATCATTATATAACTTTAATGATGTATTTAGCTTATGAAAGTCTTTGATGAAAAAGGAATTACACATTTAGATTTACACGGAGTCAGGCATCTTGAAGCTCCTGATGAGGTGATTGACTTTGTTTATCAATATCAATCTAAACTTCCTTTAATAATTATTTGTGGAAATTCAAACAGAATGGTCGAGATTGTTGAAAATTCACTTAATTCAAATTCTATTATGTTCTCAAAGCCAAGATTTGGTATTATTAGGGTCGAAAAATTATGAATAATACTGATTTACTCCTTTTTGAAGAACAACTTTCAGATGAAGAACTTATAATTCAGAAATCTGCTCGAGAGTATTGCCAATCTCAGTTGATGCCCAGAATACTTGAAGCAAATCGTAATGAGTTATTTGATAAGTCTATTTACAAAGAAATGGGATCTTTGGGATTTCTTGGCGCTCCAATTAAAGGATACGGATGTGCTGGAGTGAACTATGTATCTTATGGATTGATTGCAAGAGAAATTGAAAGAGTTGACTCAAGTTATAGATCTGCATTTAGTGTTCAAACTTCTTTAGCAATGCATGCAATTGATAAGTTTGGTTCTGAAGAGCAAAAGGAATATTTCTTACCTGAAATGGCTAAAGGAAATCTTATTGGATGTTTTGGTCTAACTGAGCCTGATGCAGGATCAGACCCTGGCTCAATGAAAACAAACTGCAAAGAAACTGATGGAGGATACTTATTAAATGGTTCCAAAACTTGGATAACTAATTCACCAATTGCAGATGTTTTAATAATTTGGGCTAAAGATGAGCAGGATATTTTAAGAGGATTCATAGTTGAGAAGGGCACTAAAGGCTTAGATACTCCAAAACTTGAAGGTAAGTTTTCTTTAAGAGCCTCTGTTACGGGCCAAATTTTTATGAATGATGTATTTGTTCCCTCTGATAAGATTCTTCCAGAGGTATCAAGCTTTAGGGGACCTTTTTCTTGTTTAAATATGGCTAGATACGGAATTTCATGGGGCGCTATGGGGGCGGCAGAATTCTGCCTAGATGCTGCTTTAGAGTATTCCCTTAATAGAGACCAATTTAATGCACCTCTTGCATCAAAACAACTTGTTCAAAAAAGGCTTGTAGATATGCAAACAGATATTATTCTTGGTTTACAAGGCAGTCTTAGAGTTGGAAGACTGATCGATGAAGAAAAATATAAACCTGAAATGATCTCTCTTGTTAAAAGAAATAATTGTCAAAAAGGTTTAGATATTGCGAGGATGTCTAGAGATATTCATGGCGGCAATGGCATAAGTGATGAATACCACGTTATAAGACATTGTATGAATCTAGAAGCTGTGAATACCTATGAAGGTACGAGTGATATTCACAGCTTAATATTAGGTAAGAATCTTACAGGTATAGAATCTTTTTAGATTAACTATCTTTTAAATATCTCCCGAAAAATTCTTCTAGTTCTGAATAAAGTTCCATTTTATTAGCTTCTTTGTAAAAACCGTGTCCCTCATCTGTTTTTACCATCCACCAGAAATCTTCACCTTCAACTTTCCCATTTTTTTCTAGTTCTCTTCTTAGCTTTTGTGCATGTTGTATTGGAACCCTCCAATCTCTTACACCATGAACAATGTATAAAGGAGTTTCAATTCGATCAACTAAGTTAATAGGAGACACTGCGTCAAGATATTCTTTGTCATTGTCATAGTCCCCAATTTCAATTTTTTGTTGTTCTTCCCAAATTTCCCATACCTTTGGCATCTTGGAGAATAGTAATCCCATATCAGTAACACCAACATAATTAACTGCACATTTGTACATTTTAGGCGTTTTGGTAATACCGGCCATTACCGCATAACCACCGTAACTAGCTCCATATATGCATACATTATCTGGATCAGCAATTCCTTGTTCTACAGCCCAATTTACAGAATCTGTAACATCATCTTGCATTTTTCTGCCCCATTGGCCATTTGCCATTCTGACATGATTCCTTCCGTATCCTGTAGAACCTCTAAAGTTCATGCTTAACACGGCATATCCTCTTGATGCTAAAAACTGATGCTCAGGATTATATCCCCAATAGTCTCTTGCATTTGGGCCGCCGTGAGGATTAACGATTAATGGTAGATTTTTACCATCACTATTCTTGGGAACAGTTAAATATCCATTCACTAAAAGTCCATCTCTAGCAGTAAATGAAATTGGTAGCATTGGAGACATATCTTCCTTATTTATCCATGGCCTGGATTTTGCAATGAAAGCTATACTGCCTTTATTTCTATCGTAATAATACATTTCACCAGGATTTGTATCACTCCATGTAGTAATAATCGCTTTGTCTTCATTTTCAGTCCAACCTCCAATTGAGACTTCATCGTTTGGGAAGCTTGCTTCAATAGACGCATAAACTTGCTCTAAATCTTTATCTATCCAAATCTTCTCTGGCTTATCTCCATAGTAAGCTATGAATGCGGGTTCTTCAGTTTTACTAGAAATTGCAATTCCACCAACATCATATCTATCGTTTTCATATATTTTCTCAATGAATTTATCTTCATATGCATCATATAACCAAAGCGCATCCGTATCGGAATCATCAATAACTGTTCCATCAGCAGCTACTGCTTGGCCTCTCATATAAATGTATCTAGGATCATAGGAATAAGCTGCAGGACCAAAGCTTGGTTCTTGGAATTTAAATGTTCTTAGTAATTCAAAGTCAGAGTCCTCATCATTTCTATGATATAAATAGCTGTTTAGACCTTTTACAGCAACATAACCTCTAACAACACCTTGTTGATCGACAGCCCAACCAAGACTTGTTTGACCATCAATAACAGGATCTTTTGCAACCATAGTAAGTTTTCCTGAGAAAATATTTAACTTGTAAACATCAGTATATTTTGGTCTTCTTTTGTTGTATGAAACAAGAATATGTTTATCGTCATCTTTCATTCTATCAAGAATATTTGCTCCAGTAGGGTAACCATCTTCCCACTTACCAGGAACCAATTCTTTTGGTTTTGTTCCATCAGCGTTAATAGCCCACATACTATATGCATCTAAACCAGCTTCTGGCTGTCTGTAAAATGCAATTCTTGTGTCACTGATCCATGTAAAACCCGTAAGCCTAGATTTGCCTCTTGTTCCACTAAGCACTGTTGGAGTGTTGGTTTCTAAATCTATAACAAGCAAAACTCTTGCAGCTTGAGGATCATCAATTTCCTCAATAGCACATTTAGCACCTGAGGCAGGTACCATAGAAGCAAAATATTTTCCATCAGGTGACAAACTTCCACTCGTCATTGCTGAATCGCAGAAAAAATGCTGCAAAGGTATATTTTCATTTGAATGAGCGTCTAAACTCACAGTAATTAAAAAAGTAAAGAGAAATAATGTTTTTTTCATATTTATATTCCTTTTGAAATGATTTTAATGAATGAAATTTAAATAAAATTCACTGTATGAAATTATTACATATTTTTATTAAAAAAATAACCTGATTGCGAGATTTTTAAGGCAATAAAAGTGAATTTCATAAAATGTTTGCACATTTTAAGTATTTACATGATAATTGTAGGATATTACATAATTCTATGGGGATATAACTATGTTAAATAACAAAAATTTATTTTTATCAGTCTTACTTGCATCAAATTTTGCTTTGATATCAAGTTTACATGCTGATAATCCTGGTGAAGTTGTTGCTCAAGCAGATGATGTTGCAGAAGAAGTTGTTGCTGAAACTGAAGCTGAATCAGCTCCAGCTCCTTCCGAATCAAGTTCTTCTGAAGCAAGTGGTGATGAAGTAGAACTTTCAAAAATCAGTGTTACTGGATCAAGAATCAAGAGAACTGATATTGAAGGTCCTCAACCGCTAGTGGTTATAACTGCTGACGATATTGATCAAGGTGGATTTATATCAGTTTACGAGGCTGTTGCATCTGTTGCTCAAAATACAGGTCAAACAGTTATGGAAGGTCTTGGTGGCGGAAGTAATGCCTCAAATACTAACCAAATTAATCTTCGTGACTTTGGTCCAGGTAGAACACTTGTACTAGTAAATGGTAAAAGAAGAGCAAATTATCCTTATCCATCTGGAGATGGTGATGCAGCTTTTAACTGGAATAGAATACCAATCGGTATTGTTGAAAGAATCGAAATACTAACAGCTGGTGCGTCTGCAGTTTATGGTGCTGATGCTGTTGCAGGTGTAATCAATGTTATTCTTGTTGACGGAATGGAAGATATTAGCCTTCAAGTTAGAGCTGGTGCACACCAACCATTTACTAATAGATCATCTGGTGAATCATTTAGTATTGAAATAAGTGGTGGTGGCTATTTCGATAACGGTAGTTTTGTTTATGGTATCGACTTAAACACAAGAAATCCCCTAAACGGTACAGACAGAACTCAATTGGATGATTACGGTGATGAGCCCGTAAGTTTCTTTCAATATGGTATGTGGGCAGGATACTGGGCAAGTAGCTCAAGATTCGCTACATCTTTCTTACCGCAAGAAATGGGTGCTACAACAACCTGTGAAGAGTTGGGTATGTTTGATGACAACATGGCCAATTATGGCTGGGCAGCATTTGGAAGAACCGAAAGAAATGCATATTGTAATTTAGACGCTGTTAAATATAGAACAATAAGAAATGGTAATGAGAATGGTTCTGTATACCTGGGTGGTACATATCAATTTGATAATGGCATGGAATTTACGGCTGATGTTCATTATTGGGAAACAGAAGCTGATAACGTTTATTATCCATATTTTGTTCAACAAGGTTATGATGCTGGATACATTATTAATAATGCCGGTGAAATATTAGGAGCATTTGGAACAGACTACACTGGTGGATCAATCAATCCACTTGTTTGGGATTCATATGGATACGCTTATGGTTTTGGTCAAAGGTTCTTTGCTGAGAAAAACTGGCAAGCTGATTATGATGAAGACACATTATCATACACAATGGCCCTAACAGGTAACTTTGAGTTTAATGAAGCTATCTGGGATTGGGAAGTAGCATATGTTTATGATGACTATTACTACTTACAAGGTTCTGATGATGTTATGAATGATAGCTTGGATGCTTGGTCTTGTGGTGGCGTAATTGATCATTACCCCGAGCTTTGTACTGACGGAGCATATGGTTATAGTGTGTTTAACCCAGATACATATTGGGGAACATATGAAATGGCTGCGTCTTATGGTTTATGGGAATATGCCTTTATAGAAGGTGAATCAAGCTCAGAATCTATTTCAGCATCAATCTCAGGTGAATTATTTAATATGCCTGCTGGACCTGTTGGATTCTCATTATTCTTAGAAGATAACCAAACTGATTATATGATTGATCCATCTCAAGCATATGATGATGATAGAGTTTGGGGTAGATCTACTACTGAGGGTGGTGGTGAAAGAACTAGAACATCTTACTCAGTCGAGTTTGCATTACCTTTAACTGCTGACTTAAATCTTTATGTTGCAGAAAGATATGATGATTACGATGAGAAATCAACACAAATTGGTGGTAAAAGAACTAGTCAGATTACTTTCTCATGGAAAGCTACTGATAATCTCTTAGTTAGAGGTGGCTGGGGTGAATCTTTTGCTGCTCCAAGCTTGCCATATATCTACAAAGGATTATCAGGCAGTTTTGGTACTCCTTGTGACTATTATGGTAGATGGTTAAATACTGGAGATACTCTTGGTGGTCTATGTACTGGATATACTCAGCTAAATGCAAGAGAAAATTCAAGAGGTAATCTTAACCTAAGAGCCGAAACAGGAGAAAACTATAATTTTGGTATTGTTGTCGATTTAGTTGATACAGCTAAAGTTAAAATGGATATGACCCTTGATTTTGTTGAATTAGAACTTAACGATATTGTTATCGGTACTTCAGTATCTCAATTACTTATCGATGAGATGATATGTAAAGTTCAAGAGTCTGGTGATACTGTTTCAGGTTATAACTATTCAAGTTCATATTGTTCTGACGTTTACTCAAATGTTATTCGTGGTGCCGAGTGGACACCTCAAGGTGGAGGAACTGCTCCAGATATAACACCTCCTGAGGGTGGTATTACATCTGTTGAATATGGATTTATTAATGGTGCTGGAAGATTCTACAGAGGTGCTGACTTTGGAATGTCTTCTAGGTTCTTAACAGATAATGCTGGTGATTTCTTCTTAGGTCTTTCAATAGCTTATGTTGACGATGAAAGAAGAAGTGATACTGCTGGCGATCCTTTTGTTTCAATTATGAATCAAGAGAGAAGATTAAGATCGAGAAGTTATCTTTCATTAAGCTGGACTAAAAATGATTGGTCAGCTGGTGTGAGCACTCAAAGAATTGGTTCAATGAATTATCAATCTAATTTTGCTCCAACTACAAGTGGTGATGGAAGAGTCAAAATTAACCCTTACTATGATATTGGTTCATTTGTAAGATATGACTTTGAAGAAGGACACTTCCTTGCAGTTTCAATATCTAATTTAATGGATGATATTCCTGAAAAGAATGAAGACTTAGGATGGCCTTGGTTTGCCACATACTACTACTCACCAGTTGGTAGAGAAGTATTTGTAACATACCGATATACATTTTAAAACACTATTACTTAAACTTAAAATCCCCTCATTAGAGGGGATTTTTTCATAAAAAATATACATAAAAAGTATATAATTATTGTCATGAAATTTAACAGGTTATATTTAATAATTTTTTTAACACATACTTTAGTCTTAGCTCAATCTGTTGAGGAAGTTGTTGATGAAAAACAGTTACTGCAGCAAGCAATTGATAGAGAAGCATCATCATCTAATGAAGCTGCAAATAGACAAGATTTTATTGATAACGTTGATTCACAAATTATAATTTTAACTGGAGATATTCAATTTTTATCTCAACAATTAGATTTAACAAACATATACAATCGTCAGCTTCAAGAATTAATTGATTCACAAAACGCTGAAATAATTTCAATCAATGAACAAATGGTTGAATTGGATAAAACAAACAAAGGTATTCTTCCAACCTTGGAAGAAATGGTTGGAACTCTAGAATCAATTATTAATAATGATACTCCATTTTTATTAACAGAGAGGAAGGCAAGGGTAGTTGAACTAAAAGATATATTGAAACAATCAAATATTTCAACTTCAGAAAAATTTAGAAGAGTTTTTGAAGCTTATCAAATTGAAAATGAATTTGGCCGCACTATTGAATCTTATAGAGATGAGATCACATTTGATTCTGAAACATACAATGTTGAGGTATTTCGTTTAGGAAGAGTTGGATTATATGCAAGAACCTCAGATGGAAGACATACTGCTATGTACAGTAAAAAAGAGGGTAAATGGATAAGAAAGAAAGGCATTGATAGTGAATTAATAATTGCATTAAAAATCGCTAGAAAAGAATTACCACCCTCATTACTCAAATTACCAATTGAGAGAATATAATGAAATTAAAACTATATATAATTTTTCTAATTTCACCATTTTTTCTTACAGCTCAAGATAATGCATCTGTTGAAGGTGAGCTGCCTGCGCCACTATCAAAAATTGAACAACTAATACTGGATATTGAGTCAGAAATTGATATTGAAAAAAGATTTGATTTTAGTAGATCTAATTCTAAAGAAAAACAATTAGCTGATTTAAAAAGAATCCATAAGAAAGTTAAGTCTGATCTTGAAGCAGCTGAAGACTTATCACAAAGATTAATTGCAGAGTTTGATGAAAATGAAAAAATTCTTTCTGAATTAGAGGAAAAACTTACATTAAAACTTGGTAATTTGGGAGAAATGTTTGGTGTTGTTAAACAAGTTTCTGGTCAAACAAGAGGAGAATTTAAAAATTCTATCACCAATATTGATAATCCAAATCGAGATCTATTTCTAAAAAATCTTGCAGAATCTAAAAAGCTCCCTGACTTAGCAGATATATCAGGTTTATGGGTTGAGCTCCTAAAAGAAATTAGAAATGCTGAAACAATTAAAACATTTACAACGGAAGTTTTATCAGCAGATGGTGACAATAGTGAGTTAGAGGTTCTTAGAATAGGTACTTTTTCAATAACACAAGATGGAAACTTTTTAAAACATTTGATTGATACAAATCAAGTTGAATTTTTGCCATCACAGCCTTCAGGAGTGAACAAAAGAAAACTAAGAAGACTGCAAGGTATTAGCGAGGGAGTATACGAGGTAGACATCGATCCAACAAGAGGGGCAATACTTGATAAGTTAATTCAAAAGAAAACTTTTTTCCAAAGAATAGCTGATGGTGGTTTTGTTGGATATGTAATTATTTTACTAGGTCTTGGAGGTGTAGCATTAGCTTCTGAAAGAATTTATGTTCTTAGGAATACATTAGATAGTATTCGTGAACAGGAGAATAGTACTGATATTATTCAAGATAACCTTTTAGGTTCGCTCTTACAGACTGCTAAAGAAAATGTAAATGAATCTTTGGATTCTCTTGAGTTAATTCTTGATGAAAAAATACAATCTATAACACCAACAATTGAAATTAGAGTTAAAGCAATTAAATTAATTGCTACTGTAGCTCCTCTGTTAGGATTGCTTGGGACAGTTATTGGAATGATTGAAACATTCCAAGCAATAACTTTATTTGGTACAGGTGACCCAAAGCTTATGGCTGGTGGTATATCTCAAGCATTAGTTACAACAATGTTAGGACTTATTGTTGCAGCACCTTTGTTATTCATGCACTCTTATGCAGAAAACTATTCTAAATCAATTATATCTTTTTTAGAGGAGAAAGCATCTGGAATAGTAGCCAATAAAACAAAACAATGATTAGTGAAGTATTTAAAACATATTCAAACTTTATCAATCAGGGTGGTCCTGTTGTTTTTATACTATTTTTAATAAGTATTTATTTATTTATTCTTATTGCTGCGAAATTTAAGTTTTTATTCTTTGAAATAGATACTGTTAAATTTCAATTTAAGAAAGATTATCAAAATATTAAAAATGATCAGTATCTCTCTTTAAATCAATCAATTCTTAAATCAGATTTTAAAACTGTTGTAGTTAAAGACTTTTATATAATTCAAACTCTAATCGCTTTATGTCCTGTTCTTGGTCTTCTTGGCACGGTTACAGGTATGATTGAGGTGTTTGATGTTGTATCATTTTTTGGAACTGGTAATGCAAGAGCATTAGCTTCCGGAATTACTAAAGCAACTTTACCTACAATGACCGGAATGGCAATAAGTATTGTGGGTCTGCTAACTTTTACCGTTCTTAATAGTAAATCTCAATCAATAATTTCAGAAATATGAGAAGAAGAAAAAAAATATATCAAGAGGAAACAGGATTAGATTTAACACCAATGCTTGATATTGTTTTTATCATGCTAATATTTTTCATCGTTACAACTTCTTTTGTTAAAGAGTCTGGTATCGAGGTAAACAGACCTAATGCTGAAACTGCTGAAAGAAATGAAAAAGGAAATATATTGGTTGCCATATCTGAAAACAACGAAATATATATCGACAGAAGAAAGGTTGAACTTAGAGCAATAAGACCCAATATTATAAGACTTAGAGCTGAAAATCCTGAAGGTGCTGTAATAATACAAGCAGATAAAGCATCTCAAACAGGTTTATTGGTAGAAGCTATGGATCAAATTAGACTTGCTGGAGTTTTAGAAATTTCAATCGCGGCAGAAAATGATTAAAAAATACTCAGGACATTTTATTGGTTTTTTGTCATCAATTGTGTTTTTTATGACTCTTGCATATATAGTAAAACCTAGCTCTGAATCATTAAAGAATGAGAATTCATTTAGAGTTGTCGATTTCATTAGATTAAAAAAGGATACTTCCTTAAAAGAAAAATCTAGAACTATTCCAGATAAACCAGAACCACCAAAAAAACCACCTCCACCAGAGTTAGTTACACCAGAGTTATCTGCACCACCCCAAGTTCCTAATCTAGATATTGAGTTTCCTGATATTTCTGTCCCAACTGATTTTAAAGGTGCTTTTTTAGGGCCACAAACTGGAGGAAATTCTCAGGTAATACCTTTAGTTAGAATTAATCCTCAATATCCAAGAAATGAACTCTTGGCCGGCGTAGAGGGATGGGTAAAAGTAAAATTTATTGTTGAGCCTGATGGATCAGTATCATCACCAAGAGTCGTTCAATCAAAACCTCCAAGAGTGTTTGATTCATCTGCGTTAAGAGCAATTAAAAAATGGAAATTTAAACCTAAAGTTGTTAATGGAATTGCTGTGCAGCAAGCTGGAACTCAAGTAATAGAATTTAAACTCTTTTAATATGAAATTATTTTATTTGTTATTTATTTTAATTGTCATTCCTCTGTTTGTATCATCAGAGGATGTTCTCAATGAAGGTGTATATTGGGAGCTAACAAGAGTAGACGCAAAGATTGAAGAAAAGAAATTTGACGAAGCTGAAAAAATATTAAGTAGGATGTATAAAAAAAGTTGGAGATCAAGGTCATATAATAAAGCTGTCATAGCCAGAACATATGGCTTTTTTTTATTTCAACAAGAAAGATTTCCTGAGGCAATTGAAAAACTACAAGTTGCTTATGATGAACAAGCATTGCCTCTTCAAGAAGCTACATCGCTCGTTCAAGCTTTAGCTCAACTTTATACAACTCAAGGCAACATGAAAGGAGCTAAAGAATTACTTCTTGATTTTATTGAGGAGGCTAATAGGAATCCTAAACCTGTTCCTGGAATGCATAATATTTATGCCTTAACTGCATTAATTTATGCGTCCGAAAAAAACTATGATGTGGCATATGACTATATCAATTTAGCAATATCTTTATCTAGTTCATTTAGAGAGGATTGGTATCAGCTTAAGTTTGCAATTGAATATAATAAAGAAGATTTCATAGCTGCTGAGGGTTCTGCTAAAGAACTTCTATTAAATAGGCCAGAAAAGAAAAGATATTATGTTCAGTTATCTGCTGTATATAATATTTTAGAAAAATATGACATGTCTCTAGCCACTATGGAAGTAAGTTATATGAAAGGGTTAATGGACAAACCTGAAGAATTCACAACTCTAGCAAGCTTTTATCTATACAAGAAAAATCCAGCAATGTCTGCAAAAGTTTTAGAAAAAGCAATCACAAACGAAGACATAGATTTTGATAATACCAATGCTAAACTTCTTGCTGATTCATGGTTATTTGCAAAAGAACGCTTAAATTCTCTTAATGTTATAGGTAGATCATTAAATAATGACCCTGAAGATGCAAAACTCATAAAACAATACATAAATATAGCTTTTAGTGCATTTGAGTGGGATGAAGTTATAAAAGGTGTTAACAAAGCTAATGAGGCTGGACTAAAAGATGACGGCAAATTTGCTCTTATGAAAGGAATTGCATACTTTGAGAAAAATTCAATTGTGAACGCTAAAAATTCATTTATAAAAGCGTCTAACAGTGAGGAATATAAAGATCAGGGTATAGCTTGGCTAGAATATCTTGAAGCTTTAAACGGTTAATTGCCTTTAACCTGAACTCTTTATCTTATAAATGGTCTAAACATTAATGATTATAGAAACTGAAAATTTAACAAAAGACTATGAGACAGGCACTCAAGTTGTTAGTGCACTCAAGGGAATTAATTTGTCAGTAGAAAAGGGAGAGTTTCTTTCAATTATGGGTCCCTCAGGGTCTGGCAAAACTACCTTAATGAATATTATTGGGTGTTTAGATTCTCCTACTAATGGATCCTATTATCTCAATAATAAATCAGTAAGTAAGCTAGATGATGATGAACTTGCGAAAATAAGAAATGAAGAGATAGGTTTCGTTTTTCAGTCATTTCATTTATTGGCGAGAAATACTGCATTTGACAATGTTATGCTACCTTTAAAATATGCTGGATTAAGCAAAGAAGAGGCCACAAAAAGGTCAAATAATGTTCTAGATCTTGTTGGTTTATCAAGTCGTTCAAAACATACACCAGCAGAGCTTTCAGGAGGTCAACAACAAAGAGTTGCAATTGCAAGAGCTCTCGTAAATGAACCTAGTATTTTATTTGCAGATGAACCTACTGGAAATTTAGATTCTAAAACCGGTCAAGATGTTATGAAGATCTTTAAGGATTTAAATGAAAATGGACAGACAATAATTTTAATTACTCATGAAGATAGTATTGCAAAACAATCGAACAGAATTATAACTATTATGGATGGTCTGATAGAATCAGATTTAAAGGAATGACATGAAAAATTTGAAGTACATACTAATAGTAATCCTTGTTAGTGCATGTGGTGGAGGAAGTGAAGATAAACAAACTCAGTTCTATAAAAAGGAACAGACAACTCCACAAAAACTAGAAGTATCAATAGACGCATCTGGTGTCATTGAGGCCATTTCATCGGTAGAAATTAAATCCAAAGCATCTGGTGAAGTACTTTTTCTAGGAGCTGAAGTCGGAGATTTTATTGATAAAGGTTTTATGTTAGCTCAGATTGACCAACGAACTGCTAATAATATTGTTGATCAGACTGAATCAGATCTTGAGGCTGCTAAGGTTCGTCTTTTAAATGCAGAATCACAATACGAAAGAGGAATTGAGCTTCATAGAAATTCGAGTATATCTGATAAAGATTTCGAGGATATTAAAGAAAATTTTGCTCAAGCAAAATCAACTTTAGTAAGAAACGAAGTATCATATGAAAATGCAAAAATTGCCTTAGATGATACTGTTGTGAAGTCTCCAATAGATGGGACAGTAATATCAAGGCCTGTTGAAGTTGGGCAGGTTATTTCATCGCCAACATCTGCTTTTGGTGAAGGAAGTATAATAATGACAATGGCTGACTTATCTAAAGTGAGAGTAAGAGCTTTAGTTGATGAGATAGACGTTGGAAAAGTAGAAATTGGTCAAAAGGTGTCTATCAAAGTAGCTGCTTATAGAGATAAAGAATTTATTGGAACAGTTTCTAAAATTGAACCTAAGGCATATGTTCAACAAAATGTTACTACATTCCCTGTATTAATTGATATCGATAATAAAGAAAATCTTTTGTTAATTGGAATGAATACAGATGTTGTAATACAAATTTTAAAAAAGGATGTCACTTTAAGTGTTCCAACAATGTCACTTAGAACCAGAAAAGATATTTACACGGCTGCTGCAGTTTTAGATATTGATAAGGAAGAAATTGACGTATTTTTAGAAGAAAAAGTTGATGGTGAAAACTTTGATAGATTTATTGTCATTAAAGATTCAAAAAAAGGCCCTAATCTGTCATGGGTAAAAGTTGGGGTATCCGATTTATATAATGTCGAAATAATTGAAGGATTATCCAAAGGAGATATTGTATATATTTTACCTAGTAAAAGTCTTTTTGATTATCAAAGTCGATTTAAAGAAAGAGTAAATGCTACTTTTAGTATCGGATAATGTTAGTTGAAGAATCAATAAAGTCTGCAGTTTCATCAATCAAAACTAATGGCGTTAGATCATTCTTAACTGCACTAGCAATAATTATTGGAACTGCTGCTGTCATTACAGTAATAGGGATTGGATCAAGTGCTGAAAAAGCATTGGAGGCTAGCATTGATGATCTTGGTCCTAGAACTCTATCAATATTTCCAAGTCAACGAAAAAGAGGTGGTGTTTCCCAAGGATTTAATCCCTTAGTAATAAAAGATGCAGAAGCGTTGGCTGAGAATACAGAACATAATTGGATGATTGCTCCAGCGATGAATGGTAATAGGCAAATTAAATTTGGAAACTCAAATATCAGTGGGAATATTAACGGATATTTACCAATAAATTTTAAAGTAAGAGGTTTTGAAATAGGCCAAGGCCGAATATTTACTGAAAAAGAAAATTTAGGAAGAAAAAGGGTTATTATTATTGGCTCGAAAGTACCTGGTGAATTAAAAACGTCAGCAAGACAATTACTAAATAATGAAATACTTGTTGCAGGTACTTCATATAAAGTAATTGGAATTCTTAAAGAAGAAGGGTCTACTGGCTGGCAAAATCCAGATGACGATTTATATGTACCTCTTTTAACAGCATCTCAGAGAATATTTGGAACTGATAGACTTGGATGGATTAACGTTGGAATTTCAAATGAAACCAATGTTGATTACGTCATGATGACAATTGAGCAAATTCTCAGACAGAAGCATGATATTGGCCCTGGAGGCGATAATGATTTTAGAATCAATGACTGGAGTCAATATTCTGACTTGCGAAGACAAGCAACAGGCATATTTACAGCCTTAATTGCCGGCATTGCTGGTATAAGTTTAATTGTGGGTGGAATTGGTGTTATGAATATAATGCTTGTATCAGTCACAGAAAGAACTCGTGAAATTGGATTAAGAAAAGCTCTTGGCGCAACTCAAAAATCAATAATGATGCAATTCATAATAGAAGCTGTTCTTTTGTGTATTTTGGGAGGAATATTAGGCATCATAATAGCAACATCATTACTCTTTCTATTTACATCCATAAATGACTGGGTTTTCTCTATGCCTTTCAGTGCAATTATAGGGTCGATAACATTTTCAGCACTCGTAGGTTTATTCTTTGGTATATGGCCTGCAAGAAGAGCAGCTAAATTAGATCCAGCTGTCTCTTTAAGATATGAATAAACTTAAAGTAATTCAGCTTTTACCGGAGTTAAATATTGGAGGTGTCGAGAGGGGAACAAAAGATTTTTCAAGCGCATTAGTTCAAAGAGGTCATGAATCTATTGTTATCTCAAATGGAGGAATATTTGAACATGATATTGTTTCAGATGGCGCGAGGCACGTAAAAATACCAATTCACAAAAAAAGCTTATTTTCATTACTATTATCTAAGAAGTTACGAACTTTATATGAAGAGGAAAAACCTGATATTGTTCATGTAAGATCTAGAATGCCAGCATGGATAAATTTTTATGCTTTTAAAGGATTGATAAAAAAACCAATTCTAATATCGACATTTCATGGCTTATACAGTACACCTGTTTACAGTCAGGTAATGTCTAAAGTTGATCATATGATTGCCATATCTAATACTGTAAAGGAATATATTAGAAATACTTACAACGTAAGTAACGATAAGATCTCGGTTATTCCTAGAGGCTGTGATATGGACCATTTTAATAAAGATCAAGTCGATAATGAATGGATAAATAAGTGGTTTAGAGAATTTCCTCAAACAAAAAATAAGATTATTCTTACTTTGCCAACAAGAATTTCGAAGTGGAAAGGGGTTGATAACTTTGTTGAGTTGATTTCAAGAATGGATGGTAATGTTTTTCATGGTTTGGTTGTAGGACCAACTTCAAATTCCAAACTAAGATATTTAAATTCTCTTAAAAAGAAAATTTCAGAACTTGGAATTAATAAAAGTATAACCTTTACTGGTTCAAGAAATGATATGAGCAATATTTATAAAATATCTGATATTGTTTTTAATCTTTCTATTGATCCTGAGCCATTTGGAAGAACAACTATAGAAGCAATAAGTTGTGGAGCAAAATTTATAGGTTGGGATCATGGAGGAACAAAAGAAATACTTGAAGAGCTATTTCCTAATGGCTTAGTTCCTCTTGGCAATATTAATGCTTTAGAGGAGAAAGTAATAAAAGTATCTGATAAAAACTACTTAACTCCAAAAGAAAATGTTTTTACCTCTGAAAGAATGATTAATGAAACTATAAACCTATATCATCAGCTATTAAGCACAGAGTAATAAATTTTTTGTATTTCATTAATTTTCTTTTCAATAGAGTATTCTTTAGTTACGAAATCAAAAATAGCTTCTTGATTAAGTATATCTATATTGTCTACATATTTTTCTAGAAGTTTTTGTAAGGATTTTTGATCATTTTTATTAGCTAACAATTCTTGGGGAAGAATATTGCTCATATGTCCTACATTTGTTGAAAGCACAGGAATTTCAAGAAATAGAGCTTCAAGAGCTACTCTTGGTCCTCCTTCATCTCTTGATGAAACGACCAGAACAGAAGCATCTTTGTAATAATTTTTAAGATCTTCTCTTTTTATGTTCTCAAGTATTTTTATTTTCTTCGAAAGTCCATACCTTTCTATAAGTGACATCAAGTTTTCTTTTTCTTTGCCAGATCCAATTATTAAAAGTTTTTTATCAATATTTCTCCATGATGAAATCAAAATGTCAAAACCTTTAATTTTTTCTAGCCTTCCTATTGCTAAAGCATATTTATGTTTCTTAGTTTGAAATTTAGATAAGTTTGGATACCACCAATTTGAAACAATTTCTGCATTATTTTTGATATCTTGTATGGCTATTTCACTAACTCCAATTACAAAGTCAGGTTTTTCAAAGATGGATTTATTTTTTTTAATGCCATGAACTGTAGCTATGTGCTTATAATCATTTTTCTTTATGCGTGAAATTATTGCAGTTGTTTTAGCTCCATGAGTATGAACAATGTCCGGATTAATTCTTGTTAATAATTTTTTTATTTGATATTTACCGATAAGAGATCTTCTTCCATAATTTTTAATTTTGAAAATTTCAATATTCTGGTTAAAGTTATTTGCAATAGACTCATTACATATAAGAATAGGATTTTTTAAAAGATTATTTGATAAGAGTTCGTCTACATGCTGCTCAATTCCAGCAAAAGCATTACTCATAACAAAATGAACTGTATTCATATTAGTTGTAATAATTTATATGAAATTTTTTCAACTTCAGCA